>ENA-OXGJ01000843-OXGJ01000843.1-human-gut-metagenome-genome-assembly--contig:-NODE-843-length-11210-cov-11.207530_pt1 | contig 11210 bp, 19 predicted proteins | sample MGYA00249835_ERZ652264 | MGnify/ENA primary metagenome ERZ652264 (study PRJEB26925, sample SAMN05826844) | human gut metagenome | biome: ENVO:2100002; feature: ENVO:00000062; material: ENVO:00002003... | reverse complement strand
CCAGTAAGGATAGAGATTCTGAACGACCAGCTTCTGAAGACGTTGGGATGGATTCTATGAATGAGCCATTATCGAACTCTATCATTGATGCAGAACCATATTCTCCCGAACGACCATTTATAATCGGTGTCTGTAAATACCATGGCAGGTTTTTGTACATGAACTTAATCTTCTTAAGTACCTTCTTTGCTGTTGTGTCCTTGATTGAGATAATGTTAATCTTCTTGTTAGGATGATACATTGCCAACCATAGGCAGTACATAGATATAAGCTCCGTAATACCTGCCTGCCTGAACTTAAGCAGAATATTGAAACGTTCTTTTACGAAGTTATACAGAACCGATTTTTGATACGGGTAAAGTTCAAATCTTACCTTTCCCCTCATAGGGTGTATCACATAAGTAAAAAGGCTAAAGTAAAAAACATCATTACTAACTTTAGCAAGTGTTGCTAGTTCTTCCCTTGTAAGAGCAGATGTGTTAGTTTCTATGTTAATCTTCTTTGCCATAATCAAAAGTTATATGTTACTGAAAACTCTAAGTCAGCTTTTATTCCCGAAAAGAACTTCGGATAATGAAAAGCATTTATACCAAGTTTATAATTGAAATTAGTAGTCTTGATTGAAAGGCCTGTCCCTATGTCTAACATTTGATTAAAGACCCTATATTTACCATAAACGTATGGACTTAGAGTTAGTTTTCTAATTCTTTTTTGAGTTAATTGACCTTCATACCAATTGTACTTATACTTATCTAAGTCCATGTTAAACATTCTCGTTGAATAAGAGTTTGTTTCCTTGTTGAATAAACTTAGGTTCAATTGGTTTTTATCCAAGGTAAATTGGACCAAAGAATCTTCTCTACTAATCCTATTCGAAGTAACCGCTGTTGAATCAGAAGCCTGGGGTTTAGTCGAATTGCTACTGTTTCGATAGAAGTCGTAGAGAAGAATTCTCTGGGGCTGAACCAATTGTGTATAGGGTATCACAGGTTTGAAGTTCTCTTTCAATTTGATTGTATCAGGAATGCCAATGACCGATGAATCAGGAAGTTGACTGATATATGAATTCAGTTTGTAATTCCTGAAGCAAAGGTAAATAGTAAATCCTAGAAGCAAAAGGAACACAAAGTTCTTCCACTTGTTTTTATCTGTTTTCATCATCACGAAAAATTTAATTATTACTAACTATCGGTAATCGCTTAGCGATTACCTTTTATCGAACGTAGTGAGATAAATTTCCTATATCCTAAAACATATATTCAATATCTACTACAAACAATAGCTATATACGTATATAAAAATATAGATATATATACGTAGTATATTATATATCTATATTTTTCAAGGCAGTGTTTGGACTTATATAGAATACTTTCTATATAAAGCTAAAACTAGTAACCTTAGGTTATGTACCTTTTTAGACGACTTCGTACTATTTCCTTTTGAAATACAAAATTATTACCTATGAAAAAAGATAACATCCCTGGATTTCCAGGTTATTACATTTCCAAACGAGGTCGAGTATTTAGTAGAATCCAATTCTCTTTTGATACTGGTTCAAGAGGTTGTAGAAGAATATATTCAAACACTTGGCATGAACTTAATCGGTATCAAAAGAGAACTGGTAAATATCAAGTATCTCTTTACAAACCCTATGATAGGAAGGTATATACTGCTCAAGTTCATAAATTAGTTGCAAAGGTTTATATTCCAAATCCCCTAAACTTACCCTTTGTATGTCATAAGGATGATGTAGGTACTAACAACCATTACAAAAATCTTCAGTGGGGTACAGCTAAAGACAATGCCCAAATGAGAGAATGTAACCATCTTACTAAAGGATTAAAAAGACATAAACCAAAAGGATTTATGTCTGGTAAACTTAATTCTATGTACGGGAGTATCCGTATTGGTAATGCAAGTAAATACTCTCTCGAAGATATATTAAGTTGGTATAAGTCTTACGAAGCTGGTAATTCTATATCCGATATCTGTAACCAATTCAAAGTGCCATATAAAGTAGTAAGTCGTAAAATTAAACTAATTAAGTCTAACCCTAATAAATACCTTACTTACCTGACTCAGCTCGTTTCAAACAACGCTTGAACCAGATTGCAATTTCAAACACGGAACCTTTGGCAATTGTATACCTTGCCTTGTTTAACCAATAAAGGTAATTTTCTTGGTCAATGTAAATCCTAAATTTTTTAGGAAAGCCCATGATTGTCTTGAAATCATTAATCCCAAGAGGATACCCATCGGGTCTAAATTGCCTATCTGCAGGTCTTAAAGTTAGAGGTGGTTTATCTAATTCTAATCGATATACTCCCGGGAGAGTACTCATCTTTGCAGTTTTAATGGGCCATTTCTTCTCGTTCTTGAAAGCACTATTCCATAATACTTGAATCTTCTCAACAGTCAGATTCTTCTTTTCCGGAAGCTTTCGATAGTCATACATTGCAAGGGTCTTTTCTATCGGGATGTTATAATTACTCCCGTAAGGAGATACAGAGAGCAAATCTCTAGTAAGTTTTGGAGTTTTTACTTGGAATACTTCATTAAAAGCATTCAAGTATTTCTTACCGGTTTTCTTATGCACTCCAATAACGATTAAACGTTTCCTTGATACTTGAGAGTTCCCATAGTCAGAAACTGACCTTTCATGAAAAACTAATTTATAGTCCTTAAAGGTTTCCTCAAAGAAATCCTTGGGAAGCAGAGATAGCAAACGAGGAAGATTTTCAATAAGAAAAATCTTAGGCTTATACTCTAATATTGCAGCAGTTACTAGATTTAAACTCCGGTTATCCTTGGGATTACCCAATTCCTTTACTTTAGATAACCTCATTACTGAAGATGCTCCGCAATCCGGGCTTGATATAATGATATCCACTTTCTCATCAAATTCTTGTAAACAGAACCCTTTATAGAAAGGTATATCACCAAAATTAGATTTCCATTGCTCTTCACCTGGAGTATGGAATACTCCTCTGATTTCTATATTCCCAATCAGATGTTTCCTGAAAGGGAAGAGCAGGGCACCTTGCCCTGCACATACTCCCAATACATTCATTTCTTGTAGCTTCTAAGTTTTACATACTTAACCCAGGAATAATGTTTACGTTTCCTGATATATTCCAGGTCGTGGTCATTGTTATGGGCTTCTTCCTCAAAGCTTACATCATGATATCTTTCGCTTTGTTTGTTCCACTTAACAAAGAACCAGATGATTAAGTACTCGATTGCATACCATAAGTAGTAGAATATCCACAACATCTCTTGCATTTGTTTGAGATGAATATGCTCATGGTTGTAATCATATGTGTCAAACTTAGCACCCTTTCTTACAAAGACAATTCCGAATAGGTTCATTGCCTTGTATCCCTTGAAAGGTATGAATTTGTTGTAGATTACCTTCATTATATCTTGTTTTTAAAGTTTTCGTAAGCGTTTTTTAACTTCTGGTCATAGGCATTTTCAGCATAACCAGGGCCATTATACTTCCGAGCAAAGCCTGCCCAGTCATGTTCCTTCAGATTTTTCAAGCAACTGGTATTATTCATGTAGTAATACATGAGTTTTAACTGACTTTCATGAGATTCCTGCATCTTTTTCACGAATTCGAAGACGTCTTTACAGCCACAATAGAGGTGATTGAAGCCCATAATCTGAAACATTCCCCAAGAAGCTGACTTCAAAGCACATTCTTCGTCGATTTTCTTGGCAATTTCGAGTCTTTTGTACTCACTTGCTCCTCCTAAGTACTTCGATTTATCCCATTTTGGGAAACAAATCGTAGGGTAACTCTTTTGAGCAGCTACTGACTTGTCTAAACCGAACTTATTTTTGATTTCTTTGTACATAATGTGACCTTCAAACAGAATTTGAGGTCTACCATCTACTAGAAATCCATCTCTACCTGCTCCTTCAACCAGTTGTACTGCCTTTAAAAGAGCTGGCTCCAGTCCTAAACCATTGGCCAGAGCCACAATCATTTCATTAGTTAACTTATCCATAACGTTATATTTTAAAGTTCATTAAAGAAAAGAAAGTATTGCGTATACCTTATCTGGATGATAGTTAGGAGTTCTATTATCTTATATAAAATTTATAATAATATGGAAGAGAAACTCACATGTCACTTATGTAATTCACCATTAGATTTGGATGATTACGATTTAGCCAAAACAGTACCTCAATTAATGAAGGAAAAACAACTTTGTTTTCGATGTGCTTTTTGGCATAGAATCCTTGAATCAGATAAAACTTTGATAGAGGATTCTAATTATGAAATGATTCCCTTAGTTACACCCTATTTTCAGCATTATTCTATTCACTTAAATAAGATTTGGTTAGAAGTCGCTACCTTTAGAAGAGAGTCATTAGGTTCAACCAAGAAATATATTGCTGCAATGGTAAAAGATAAAGTATACATTGGTTTGTATAATAATTGGGGATTCCAGGGAATAATTCCGGCACACTTAAGAGAACTTTTTACTCCAAATGGTATAATCCTAACTCCAGAACAACTAGACGACTTACTTAACCGGAAATCCTTTACCGCAGCAGATTTAAAAATTCTTATTGATAATTGTATTAAATCAGAATAATTTTGTATATTTGCATAAACATTTTAATAATAAAGATATGAAAAAGAACAAAGAAACCAAAAAGCTAAAGGAGGGTGAAGAAGTCATTTTCTCTGATGGCAAAACCTTAATGGAGAAAGTAATCGTAGAATCTATCGACAAGAAAGGTGGGTTTGCAGTACTGAGCAATAAAGTAAAAGTATCAAGAACTATCGGACCAGATGGGTTCTATACAAGGTTAGATGGTAAATCCTCAATGGTATTACCTTTAACAGGTAAATCCGAATTGGATTACCAAGCCTTCAAAGCTTATTTCTCAATTAAGAGGAATCTGGAATTTATTGAAGCCAAGATAAAAGATATGAAGGACAAAGAGTTCAGCGAACTAATAGTAGAGTTAGATAAGAAGATATCCAAAATCGTAAATAAGTACTTTGAACAATGATAACCTGGATAATCTTAGGCATTATATATGCCATATGTTTTATACCTGCATGGTTTATGACCAGAGTAATTACCTCATCCCACCCAATGAAAAGGGTGGGGTTCTTTTTCCTAACTATCTGGTTAATCATGCCTCTATTTCCGATATATTTACTAATCACATACTTTAAGAATTATGAACAGAGAAATAACGACGAAGAAGGTAGGTAGGCAAAAGAAACTTACCAACCCATGCCCAGTAATTAAGGGAGAAGTACAGATAATGGTAGGAAGCCCAAAGTGTATTACCTGCCAATGGTTTGAAAGAAAATTAGAGAAGGATGGAAAAGCCTACGTACACTGCAATCGATTATAATTCCAAAGAGAATAAGGTAATCGAAGAAAGGATAAGAAATTACTATCTTCCAGTAAAGAATACATTTGAAGCAGTCCTATATGGAAGGCTTAATATACCCGATTCTCCAAGAGGATTATGTGCTGACCTAATGGATGTAAGCAGAACTATCAGTAGAGAATTTGCATTAGTCGAAGAAGTTTCCCTATGGAGACATGTAATTAAACCATGGTTCACCCCACAAAGGTTTAATATCGAGATAGTATACTTTGGTTATTATAACCCTACCATCATAAAATTGCAAGGAGAAGGATTAAGAATTGAAGGTAGGATATGGTATAGAATGCCATTAGAAAACCTAGAAGGACATGAATACCTTCTAGGAACAGCATTCTGGTTTCCTATATCTAAAGATTATAATGCTGAACGATTAAAAATACTAGAGTGTGCCCTTGAGGATTTAGAGAGAATTAAAAGAGAGGGAGAACCAGAGCTCCCTCCTCTTACCTTTGAAGATGAACCTATAATGTATTGAGTATGGAAGATTTAGCAAAGCTTACCAAAGAGGAAGAGGAAATCCTTATGCTTACTGAGGAAATTTGGAATAGGTTTTTGGCATTACCTATCAATCATCCGATGGAGGCAAATGAGATGGCAATGAAGATACATGATATCCAGAGAATGATTATATCTAGGCCTGGATTTAGGATGAATCGGGAAATATTTAAGAGGTATGGTAAAGGTAACGGTAATCAAGGATAGGCCTACAAAGAGGATTCTTAAATGCCAAGAGGGCAATAGGATTTGGTATCAAATATGGATTACCAAGTCGGATATGATTTGTATTGAAAGATACTTTAAAGGTTATAATGAAGTTAAGAGATGGTGGTTACCTAATCTTCAAATGTGGTATGTTTTCTTTTATCGAAAGAATGGTGGTAAGATTAAGGGAGTATTAGGTAGGGAAAGGACCAATGACTTATTAGGTAGTATTCTGTAGGATAGGTTGCCAGGGATATTAGGTCTCTGGCTTCTTTGTGTGTGCATGTGTGGTTGTGGTGTCTTGGTATGCCTTTATCACGAAAGCCTAAAATTTCCTGGTACTAAAAGGGGGGAACGGTTACGTTAAATTTAACATTCAAAAATAAAAAGTAAGGGACAAACATTTTTATTTGTCCCTTTCAATTTTAAATTAATTCAATCAAAGTAATACATGTATCTTTGTTTTGCAAAACAAATAATTCGCTACTATCGTCTTTTCTTGAATAGATATTATAATAATCTGATTCAATTATTTTTTTGTGTCCGTCTTGCAAAAGCATTTTATTTAATGTTTCAAACGTTTCATTTAATAAACGCTTTTCTGTTTCTTCTTCGTCTTGCAAAGACTCGCTTTGTATATCTAAAATAGAAATATTTATCTTTCCGTCACTTTTAGAAATCGAATGATTTAAAAATTTCTTTAATAGTTCTTTGTTCATATCTTTAAAATTTTAAAAAGGGAAAGATTTAATCTTTCCCTTTGTAGTTAGTTACTTGAAATTCTTAACAATATTCAAACCTTTTGTAAGAACTTCTTTTTTTGTGTCCTTTGTATTTTCGCTTGCAATAGAAGCAAAAGAAAAATCATGAATTTTATAAACTTGCTTATAAAAATCGTTGAAAGCTGAAACAAGTGTTTTTAATTCATTTTGTTTCTTTTCTTCTTTTGCTTTGCAAATCGAATCAAGCAAAGAAAAAGTTGTATTTCTTAACTTTTTTCGATATGCTTTTTTTTGCTTTTCGTTCAATTCAGAAAACAGAGATTCAACATAAATTTCTGTTTTCTTTCCTAAAGAAGTTTTTAAAAGTCCGTTTGTTTTTTCATTTAGACTTTTAAAAATACTATCAACTGATAATTTAATAGTGCTATTTGCTTTTGCTTGCGCTTTTGCTTTATTTGCACTAACTTTGTTAATTTTGTTGTTCTCAACTTCTTTAACGTTCTCAACTGATACTAAATTTTTTGTTTCCATAAAATAAATACTTATTTGTTTAAGTTTATATTATTATATCCTTTTCTCATAACAAATAAGATTATAAGAAAAGAGAAAAGGATTAATTAATTTTATGTTGTTTCAAAATGTCAAACAATAAAATATTATCAGTACAAAAGTAGTTTTTATCTCTCTTTCTGTATTACAAAGATACAACTTATATTTTAATCTACAAAATTTTCAGAGAATTTTTTCTTTAAAAATAGTTAATCAAAATTTTAAATATCTCTTTGCTTTTTCAACACTACAAAGATAAGAAATATCTTTGAATCTACAAAACATTTATAGAAAAATTTTCGAGAAATTTTTAAAGAATTATTTTTAATAATTTTGCATGAAAAATTTGCAAGTAGGTTTTAGGGGTTTGAATTGGGGGCATGGTTGTGGGTAGGTAATATAGGTATATTGATGGATATAGGGAAGGGGTTGGTATAGGTACCACTTTAGAAAAAAGAAGGCCCCATACAGTCCGGTAGTTATTATCTGTATATTATTTATACCAATAGGCCATTAGGTGACTAGCAGGCTTTTATACCAATGCCATGGGCCATGTATGGAGTCCTAAAGAACTAAGGCCCCTAATTAGGACATGGGTAAGCCTTAGCAAGTCCCATGATGGCCTAGAGTTAGGTTACATAAGAAAAGCCCAGTACCTTAGATAGGCATGGGCTTAAGGTGTACCTAAGTTAGCGAGATTTGAATATAGCTATCAAGGCAACTATAGCAGGAGATAGCATAAAGAGTAAGGCAAGTATCATTGTAATATTGCCTTGTAAGGCCTGAGATAAAATATATAGAGCTCCCATAGCGATTAGCAGGAATAGATGTCGGTAATGATAAATGTATTGTTAGCATAGTTTACGATTGGTTCGCAGGTTTCATTGTTTTCGCAGAATACATTGTATAAGGCAGCCTGGATATATTCGATATCGGCATCGGAATAAGTAGTGCCCGTAGTGAAGACCCAGGTATGAGTACCTTTGTAATCGGTAACGGTAGAAGTAATCGAAGCAAGATATAACTCGTATTCCTTAATAGAAGTCTTTAGAATGGCTTCTAGGATAGGTATGATATATTCTGAGTAACCCAATGAGTCATCGATAATAGAATCGTCATGGCCGGTAGAGATAACTACCAGGTCCTTGGCCATAGGATAATAATAGGCAATAGGATAATTGTTACCGTTGAGGATGGAGTTTGCATTAAATTGTACTGTTTTCATATCTATATATTTTTAATTGTTTATAGTGCAAATATAATGCTTTTTATTTATTTATGCAAATCCTACTGAGGCTCTTAATGGAGTAAGGCCATAACACCATAAGTCCTAGAAACCTTGCAATTAATACTAATATAAATACTTAGCTAATAACTGCAAAAGCTCTAGGACCATATTACCTATTTCCTAATTATTACCCTATTAATATTAATAACTATATTACCATTATCTGAAGACCTACCTTTCTTTAATAAATAACCTATAGTACCCATTGGTATATTATACTCCCTAATAAGTTCATCATAGGTTTTCGTATTTGCCTCTTCTTTAACCTTATTAATGAAAGCCTTAGTATATTTCCTTTTAATCCTCTTTTTGGGTATTATGGCTTTAGTACGTAAGGCCTTATATGGCTCCCAAGAATACAGATTAGGAAATAGTTGACTAAATAGCTTATCCGAAGTAATGCTTTTACGTTTACCTTCGGCATCTATTAGCTTCATATGAGGTTTAACCTTAATGAAACGATTAGTGGTTTTGTTCATTATCCTACGGTCTGAGTAAAACCTATAGGATGGGAAATTAGGATGTCTTCTGTGTTTCATATTACCTTGTTATTTTAATTAGTATATTATATAATAGTGCTTAGTTAGGTAATCGGATTAAGGTAATAAAAGGGCCATTAGGGGTCTAGGATTAAGGGGATTTAGGTACCCATATGGGCCTTAGTTGTGGGCCTTTTAGGCAATGGGTTATAATGACCAAAGGCTGTGAGACATATGTGTTAGATAGCTATAGAGTATAGTGGCTGTATAGTGATAGGGGGGCTAGGCCTAGAAGTTTGCCTTAATCCCAACACCCCCGGAAGGCCTTCAATATTGTATTAGTTATATGTATATTGATTATATGATTGGTGATATTAGGTATGTGTATTATGTAACATAGTTAGGCCCAGTATGATTTTGTTTATTGTTCATACTGGGCTTTAGTATTTATTTTGATATTTGTTTTTGTTTGGGGTTAGTAGTTTGGTATTCTTAGGATTAAGGTCTCTAATAGGATTAATAGGATTATCTGTAGGCCTTGTAGGATTAAGTATATGTATTTTTGTTTGTTGGTGGGGTTTGGTATTTGATGGTATATCTTATCCCTGTAGGTTAATGATAACCAGGTATATAGGATTACTGGGATTAGTAGTAGGGTTTTCATTTCCTTTTCTGTTTTAATTTGTTTTGGGTACGTAGGTGCTTGTTGAAGGTTGCACCTGAGTCTGTGTAGTAATTGGGGTTTGGTTTACCTGGAGTAGGAAAGTGTTCATTCCATTTATCCTGGTGAGGTATGTATACTTGGTTCTTGGATTTCTTTTTCATAGGTCTAATATTGCGGTTTTGAATCCTATTGATGTTAGTTCTTGGGTTTGGATATGTACGATTTCGAAGTATTCCTTGATACCCTGTAGAGAATAGAATTGTAATACTCCTCCGTCTCCATATTCAGCATTTACCTGGTCTATGATTTCTTGATAAGCCTTGTCTTGGTTATCTTCAAGTGAATGGTAGATGTCTTGGACTTGGCCCTCTTCTACGATTACTAAGGTTGTGATTTTTAGTTTCATTTTCCGTAATGTTTTAGTTCTTGGTTATACTCTGGGTATTTTTTAAATAATTCGATTAATTTACTTTCTTCTTTCATAACGTCTATATTTAAATTATTAATGATATGCAAATATAGAAATAATAAATAATATATGCAATAACCTCGATTACCTACTGAAGCCTTATAAGGTCAACTATCTCGATTGAAGAGTATGGCATACCTATAAGTTCTGAGATTATTCTTTTGGTATGATATACATGAAGGTGGTTGGGATTTAGTTTTACCCTTGGGAATATTAGATATGGCCTTAGTTCTTCAGTTCTGTAAGTGATTATAAGTTCCTCACAGAATTTTTCGTTTTGACAATCGAAGGATACTAAGAATTTAGACTGTTCTAGCATATTATTAATATTAAGCAATGAGTATTCTCATAAGTTAAAGGTTCTTTACTAGTAGGATGGGAGGATGCACCCATTATTAGGATAATTCCTCCCATGACTAAGATAAGTATAATATTAGGCTTCATGTAATTCCTGATAGGTTGTACATAAGTCCTCGATTAGGTCCTCGACTGTATCCTCCCAGGAATCGTATCCATCGAGGTTGTATTCGGCAATGAAGGTAAAGAATGTATCTCCAAATAATAATCGTAAGACTTTGTCTGTTAGGGTTTCGTCTTCGTCATATAGTTTGTTCTCTTCCTCATTGGAAAGTTCTGTATCTCCATTTAGGATAACCGAGATTTGTTGCAGTCTGAGTAAATACCCATTAAGAGTATCAAGGTCCTCTTTAGACCTTGTCTCTTGGAATTTAAGATAAGTCTTTGATGGTGTCATAGTTAGTCCTCCTCTGATTTAATTTGTTGATTCAAGGGTATGTATGGTTCAGCAGGTAATTCTTCAGCAAGTACTGATATGAGTCCTTCCGGGTATAAGGTATATAAGATCTGTCTCTTATACACATCTCCGAGCCCACGAGACTAGCGCTCATCT
>ENA-OXGJ01000838-OXGJ01000838.1-human-gut-metagenome-genome-assembly--contig:-NODE-838-length-11250-cov-5.149174_pt1 | contig 11250 bp, 7 predicted proteins | sample MGYA00249835_ERZ652264 | MGnify/ENA primary metagenome ERZ652264 (study PRJEB26925, sample SAMN05826844) | human gut metagenome | biome: ENVO:2100002; feature: ENVO:00000062; material: ENVO:00002003... | reverse complement strand
AATGTGTGCTAAACTGATAAAAGAAGGAAAGGGGCTCATTACAGTTGCCAAATATTTGTTTATGGGACTATTTATAACCCGATATAATTGGAATATAGCAACTTGCTGCCAAATGCATGAGGAAAAAGTAGCATAGCCAAAAGAAAATATAGCAGAACTTAAAATATAAAAGAGGTTGTGCCAACGTTTTGACACAACCTCTCATTTTTTGTAACCAGTAACTTGTAACAGGTAGCTCCTTGTAACTCGTAACTTCTGTAACTCGTATCTCCTATCCCTTATTCTCCGCCGAATTTCTTTACTTGCTCTGCAATCAGTTCCGCATCATCAAAGTAGTTTATCTTCATAGCCTTGCGTACATCGTCCAAGGTTGCGGCAGCGGTTTCCCTGGCAGTTTCGCAACCTTTCTTCAGCATGTCGTAGATGGCGGGGATGTCTTTTTCAAACTCCTTGCGGCGGTTGCGGATAGGCTCCAGTGTCTCCTGCATAATTTCGTTGAGGAACTTCTTCACTTTCATGTCGCCCAGACCGCCACGTTGGTAGTGGGCTTTCAGTTCGTCCAGATTCGGATATTCGGGCAGATAAAGGCCGAAGTGTTCCGGACGGCAAAAGGCATCCAGGTAAGTGAATACGGTGTTGCCTTCCAATTTTCCGGGGTCTTGCACACGCAGGTGGTCGGGGTCGGTATACATGCTCTTCACCTTCTTCTGCACCTCGTCGGCAGAGTCCGAAAGATAGATACAGTTGCCGAGGCTCTTGCTCATCTTGGCTTTGCCGTCCGTTCCCGGCAGGCGCAGGCAGGCTGCATTGTCGGGCAACAGGATTTCCGGTTCCACGAGGGTTTCACCATATATATAGTTGAAACGGCGTACGATTTCACGAGCTTGTTCAATCATCGGCTCCTGGTCTTCGCCCACGGGCACGGTAGTGGCGCGGAAGGCGGTAATGTCCGCTGCCTGGCTGATGGGGTAGGTGAAGAAACCTACGGGGATGCTTGTCTCGAAATTACGCATCTGGATTTCGGTCTTTACCGTCGGGTTGCGTTGCAGGCGGCTCACGGTCACCAGGTCCATATAGTAGAAGGTCAGTTCGCAGAGTTCCGGTATCTGGGATTGGATGAAGATGGTACTCTTCGTCGGGTCCAGTCCGCAAGCCAGGTAGTCCAGTGCCACCTCGATGACGTTCTGGCGCACCTTTTCCGGATTCTCCATATTGTCCGTCAGCGCTTGTGCGTCGGCGATGAAGATGAAAATCTTGTCGTACAAGCCGGAGTTTTGCAGTTCCACTCTTCTTCTCAATGAGCCTACATAGTGTCCTATGTGCAGGCGTCCTGTGGGGCGGTCGCCCGTAAGGATGATTTTTTCTTTTGCCATATTATGTATTTTTTAGTTTCTTCATTGTATAAAAGCCATTAAGACCGGCAAAGATACCTATAATTATCGAAACCTCAAGGGATGACGCTTTCTTTCCTTTTCACGTATACCTTATGGCTTCCGATGCCGCTTGTATCGATTCCGCTGCCGGGAGTATGTGCCCATTTGCGCAGTTCCACGGTGGCGGTGGAGCGGACGAGTCCGGTCAGTTGCCGGTAGATGCTGACAGTAAGGAAGGCATGCTTGTCCAGATACTGATGCGCCAGAGCCAGACGTTGTTCGGGGGTGTATTTCTTCGACGAACGTGCGGGTTTCCAGGAGGCACGTTCCAGTTCGCACCAATGGTTGGTTTCTCTAATCAAGGCCTTGTCTGTGCGGAAGTTCACGCCACTTACGTAGATGCTCCGCGCGTTTCGCTTCGTGGTGCTTTCTTGGGGCTGTTCGCGTTCCTTGTCGGGGTAGATGGACAGTGCGGGGGTGAATACGCCCAATCCTTCTATCTTCACCGAGCGTCCCATTCCCATTTCGTGGGCCAGGGCTTCGCCCAGCTCGCAGATAATTCCTTCGGTTACGCCTTTAGAGAATCCCGAGGTCATGGCGATGTATTCCGCCAGTTCGCGCGTGCCGGTCTGTCCGGTCATCACCATCTTGGGGTAGGTGATTGGTTCGCCCGTGCCTTGCAAGTCGGGCATTTCTTTCATTTGGTAGCGTGTGGTCATTGTTGCGTTCTCCTTTCTTTTCTTTCCTTCGTTGCAAAGTCCTTTTCCCTGCGGAGCAAAGTTCTTTTGGTGGCGGAGAAATCTTAGAATAAAGCCTTTATTCCAAGGAATAGAAATTTTATTTTTAAGAATAAAGGCTTTGTTTGTAGAAACAGAATCCTTGTTCTATTTTTGTATAGGCACAAAGGTAAGTTTCCGTGGCGAGAAAAGCAAGTTTTGGTGGGGAGAATCTTCATATTTATCCGCAAATGCCTTTACTGAGATATAGTCTTTCTTTTTTATATGGAATCGCATTTTTCGGAAAAAGATTTCGGTTGTGGGCGACGGCCGCTCTTCTATTATGGAGGATGACGTTTCTTTTATGCAAAAAAATATGCCACAATTTGCTCTTTTCGTAAATAAGTCGTTACTTTGCACAAATTTTAAAGAGACTATGCAATCGCAGGAAATGAGAAGCAAATATAACCTCCGTTCGAATGAATTTCATTCGGGAGCCGTCAGTTTCTCTTTTTTCGAGAAAGATATTTTTAGTTCTTTGGTAATGCGTTAATCCTTTATTGGGTGACGCATTTTTTTTGTGAAATAGCTACAACTCGTAGTTCGTAGCTTGTAACTCGTAACTTAATAGACAACAAGAGAATATGGAAAAGAATTTAAAGAAAGTGCTTGTCTTGGGTTCTGGTGCGCTCAAGATTGGTCAGGCCGGAGAGTTTGACTATTCCGGTTCGCAGGCGCTGAAGGCGTTGCGCGAAGAAGGTATCGGTTCTGTTTTGGTAAACCCGAACATTGCTACTATCCAGACATCGGAAGGTATCGCCGATCAAGTTTATTTCTTGCCGGTAACTCCTTATTTCGTGGAAGAAATCATCAAGAAAGAACGTCCCGACGGCATTTTGCTGGCATTCGGCGGACAGACGGCGCTGAACTGCGGTACGGAACTCTACCAGAACGGAATTCTTCAGAAATATGGCGTGCGTGTGCTGGGTACTTCCGTTGAGGCGATTATGTACACCGAAGACCGTGACCTCTTTGTGAAGAAGCTGGACGAGATTCCGATGAAGACTCCGAAGAGTCACGCTGTAGAGAGCATGGAGGACGCACTGAAGGCAGCCCGCGAGATTGGCTACCCCGTGATGGTGCGCTCGGCTTATGCTCTGGGTGGACTGGGAAGCGGTATTTGTCCGGACGAGGAAGCCTTCATTAAATTGGCCGAAAGCTCTTTCACTTTCTCCAAGCAGATTCTGGTAGAAGAGTCTCTGAAGGGTTGGAAGGAAATTGAATTCGAGGTAATCCGCGATGCCAACGACCACTGCTTCACGGTGGCAAGCATGGAAAACTTCGACCCGCTGGGCATTCATACGGGTGAGTCCATCGTAGTGGCTCCCACTTGCTCATTGACCGACGAGCAGGTGAAAATGTTGCAGGAGCTCTCCACCAAATGTATCCGCCACCTGGGCATCGTGGGCGAATGTAACATCCAGTATGCGTTCAACGCCGAGACAAACGACTATCGTGTCATCGAGGTGAACGCCCGTCTGTCCCGTTCTTCCGCATTGGCTTCCAAGGCTACCGGTTATCCGCTGGCATTCGTGGCTGCCAAGATTGCGTTGGGCTATACGCTCGACCAAATCGGCGAGATGGGAACTCCCAATTCTGCATATGCTGCTCCGCAACTTGATTACCTGATTTGCAAGATTCCGCGTTGGGACTTGACGAAGTTCGTAGGTGTCAGCCGCGAAATTGGCTCCAGCATGAAGTCGGTAGGCGAAATCATGTCTATCGGACGTTCCTTTGAAGAAATTATCCAGAAGGGCTTGCGTATGATTGGTCAGGGAATGCACGGATTCGTGGGCAATGAGGGAGTGGAGTTCGATGACTTGGATTACGAACTGTCACATCCCACCGACCTGCGCGTCTTTGCCATTGCCGAGGCTCTGGAAAAGGGATATGCCATCGACCGCATCTTTGAGCTGACCAAGATTGACCCCTGGTTCTTGGGCAAGCTGAAGAACATCGTAGACTACAAGCAGAAACTTTCCCAATATAATAAGGTGGAAGACATCCCCGCCGACGTGCTGCGCGAAGCAAAAGTGCTTGGCTTCTCCGACTTCCAGATTGCCCGCTTCGTGCTGAATCCGCAAGGCAATATGGAGAAGGAAAACCTTACCGTACGCGCCCGTCGTAAGGAGCTGGGCATCCTGCCCGCCGTGAAGCGCATCAATACGGTGGCTTCCGAACATCCGGAACTGACGAACTACCTCTACATGACGTATGCCGTTCAGGGTTATGATGTGAACTATTATAAGAATGAAAAATCAGTGGTTGTGCTTGGTTCGGGCGCTTACCGCATCGGTTCGTCTGTAGAGTTCGACTGGTGTTCGGTGAATGCCATCCAGACTGCCCGCAAGCTGGGCTACAAGTCCATCATGATTAACTATAACCCCGAAACTGTTTCTACGGACTACGACATGTGCGACCGTCTCTACTTCGACGAGCTCTCCTTCGAACGTGTGCTCGACGTTATCGACCTGGAGCAGCCGCGCGGTGTCATCGTGTCCGTGGGTGGACAGATTCCTAACAACCTGGCTATGAAGCTTCACCGCCAGTCAGTTCCCGTGTTGGGTACTTCCCCCATCTCCATCGACCGTGCCGAAAACCGTAACAAGTTCTCTGCCATGCTCGACCAGCTGGGCATCGACCAACCGGCTTGGCAGGAACTCACCAGCCTGGAAGATGTGAAAGGCTTTGTAGAGAAGGTGGGCTATCCGGTACTGGTGCGTCCGTCTTACGTGCTCTCCGGTGCTGCGATGAACGTATGCTACGATGAAGAAGAACTGGAAAACTTCTTGAAGATGGCTGCTGAGGTATCTAAGGAATATCCGGTGGTGGTATCCCAGTTCTTGCAGAACACTAAGGAGATTGAGTTCGACGCTGTTGCCCAAAACGGTGAAGTGGTGGAATACGCCATCTCCGAGCACGTAGAGTTTGCCGGTGTACACTCCGGTGACGCTACGCTGGTATTCCCGGCACAGAAGATTTACTTTGCAACGGCACGCCGCATCAAGAAAATCAGCCGCCAGATTGCGAAGGAACTCAATATTTCCGGTCCTTTCAATATTCAGTTCCTGGCACGCAACAACGAGGTGAAGGTTATCGAGTGTAACCTCCGTGCATCGCGCAGCTTCCCGTTCGTATCCAAGGTGCTGAAGCGTAACTTCATCGAGACTGCTACCCGCATCATGCTGGACGCTCCCTAGACACAACCGGACAAGTCGGCATTCGACATCGACCGTATCGGTGTGAAGGCAAGCCAGTTCTCCTTCTCCCGTCTGCACAAGGCAGACCCGGTATTGGGTGTGGACATGTCGTCTACGGGCGAGGTAGGCTGTATTGGCGACGACTTCTCCGAAGCATTGCTGAATGCCATGATTGCTACCGGATTCAGAATCCCCCGTCCCGAGAAGGGCGTGATGTTCTCCTCCGGAGCCATGAAGTCCAAGGTGGATTTGCTGGATGCCAGCCGCATGCTCTTTGCCAAAGGCTATAAGATTTATGCTACGGCAGGTACAGCCGCTTTCCTCAACGCCCATGGCGTGACGACGGAAGCCGTTTACTGGCCGGATGAACGCCCGGATGCGGAAAACAACGTAATGACGATGATTGCCGACCATGCCTTCGACCTGATTGTCAACATTCCGAAGAACCATACGAAACGCGAGCTGACCAATGGCTACAAGATTCGTCGCGGTGCCATCGACCACAACATTCCGTTGATTACCAATGCCCGCCTGGCAAGTGCCTTTATCGAGGCATTCTGCGAAATGAAGCTGGAAGATATCCAGATTAAGAGCTGGCAGGAGTACAAATAAATTGTTTGCTCTATAAACGATTGCAGGAGCGGAAAGCCGAAAGGTTTTCCGCTCTTTTGGTATACTGCGTTTATTTCCGTATTTTTGTTCGGGGCTGAGTCTCTGTATGAATCAAAAGAAGAAATAATATGAATGAAGTGGAAAAAATGCGTAGCTCCCAGTTGGCGGATATGTCCGTTCCGGAGATACAGGTGAAGTTCGAGCATGCCAAGCGCTTGCTGGCAAAAATGCGTGTGATGAGTACTTACGATGAGGATTACCGGAGCTTGCTGGAGGAGCTGGTACCGGGCATTCCCGCCACGTCCGTCATCTGTCCGCCGTTCCATTGCGACCATGGGGATGGTATCCGGCTGGGTGAGCATGTCTTTGTCAATGCCAATTGCACTTTCCTGGACGGGGGATATATCACGATTGGTGCCCATACGTTGGTCGGTCCATGCGTACAGATATACACTTCCCATCATCCGATGGATTATATCGAGCGTCGTACGGAAAAGGAATATGCCTATCCGGTGACGATAGGAGAGGATTGCTGGATTGGCGGCGGTGCCATTTTGTGTCCAGGCGTCACCATCGGCGACCGTTGTATCATCGGTGCGGGTAGTGTGGTGACGAAAGATATTCCATCCGATAGCATAGCCGTTGGTAATCCGGCAAAGGTCATCCGGAAAAATGAGGCAAAAAAGTGAACGTACTAAATGCTTGAGAAACAGAGCGTGTCGCTAAATGACTAAAAAAATATCGAAAAATATTATGCAAAAGTTTTGGTAATGTCAAAATAAGCTGTACCTTTGCATCGCTTTTGAAACGGAAGTGTACGGGCGTTTAGCTCAGCTGGTTCAGAGCATCTGCCTTACAAGCAGAGGGTCGGCGGTTCGAATCCGTCAACGCCCACTGGAAATTTTCATTCGAAGGTGGTCTTGCAAGTGATTGTAAGGCCATTTTTTTTATCCGTTAACTTCCTTTTCTTAAAATCTTTATCCTTTATGTCTTGTTACTCAGAAAAAAGCAGTAATTTTGCAGTCCGATAATTATCATCATAAATACGACGTATGAAACTTGATTTACTTACCGCAATCTCTCCGATTGACGGTCGATACAGAGGCAAAACGGATGTTTTGGCTGCCTATTTTTCAGAATTTGCACTGATTAAATACCGTGTACAAGTTGAAATAGAATACTTTATCACGCTGTGTGAGCTGCCTTTGCCGCAGCTGAAAGGGGTGGATAAGGGTGTTTTCGAAACCTTGAGAAACATTTACCGTAACTTTTCCGAAGCCGACGCGCAACGCATTAAGGACATTGAGAGCGTGACGAACCATGATGTGAAGGCTGTGGAGTATTTCTTGAAAGAAGAGTTTGACAAGTTGGGTGGTATGGACGACTATAAGGAGTTCATCCATTTTGGCCTGACTTCACAAGATATCAACAATACGTCTGTTCCTTTGTCTGTAAAGGAGGCGCTGGAGCAGGTGTACTATCCTCAAATAGAGGAACTGATAGCGCAGCTCCGTGCTTATGCGGAAGAGTGGGCCGCTATCCCCATGCTTGCCAAGACACACGGACAACCGGCTTCGCCTACCCGTTTGGGCAAGGAGGTAATGGTGTTTGTCTACCGTCTGGAACGCCAGTTGGCAACGCTGAAGGCTTGTCCGGTGACAGCAAAGTTCGGTGGCGCTACGGGTAATTACAATGCCCATCATGTGGCTTATCCGGAATATGACTGGAAGGCATTCGGCAATAAGTTCGTTTCCGAAAAGCTTGGCTTGGAACGCGAGGAGTATACTACCCAGATATCCAATTACGATAATCTGTCTGCCATCTTTGATGCCATGAAGCGCATCAATACGGTGATGATTGATATGAACCGTGACTTCTGGCAATATATCTCTATGGAATATTTCAAGCAGAAGATTAAAGCCGGTGAGGTGGGCTCCAGCGCGATGCCGCACAAGGTGAACCCGATTGACTTTGAAAATGCGGAAGGAAACCTGGGCATGGCGAATGCTATTCTTGAGCACTTGGCGGTAAAACTGCCGGTTTCCCGTTTGCAGCGTGACTTGACGGACTCTACCGTGCTCCGCAATGTGGGTATGCCGTTCGGGCATATCATTATTGCCATACAAAGTTCTTTGAAGGGTTTGCGTAAGTTGCTGTTGAACGAACCGGCCATCTACCGTGACCTGGACAATTGCTGGAGCGTGGTGGCCGAGGCTATCCAGACCATTCTGCGCCGCGAGGCCTATCCGCATCCTTATGAAGCGTTGAAAGCGTTGACCCGTACCAATCAGGCCATTACGGAAGCGTCTATCAAGGAATTTATAGAGGGACTGAATGTAAGTGAAGAGATAAAGAAAGAATTGCGGGTGATTACCCCCCATACTTATACGGGAATTTAAGCAACCACAGAAGTGTACCGGAGGAATTTCAACTTTTTACTCCGGCAATTGTTATAGAAACATATAAAATTCAAGGTATAATAGAGACAATGAATGGCCGTGAGGCCAAGGTTTAATTTTATTCGAATAAAAAACAATGAGTACAGAAAACGAAACTTGGCGTGATGCTTCTTCCGCAGAGGAGAACTCAGGTGCCGGCCGCGATGGTAACCAATTTAACAAGGAAGGTGGCTACAGCCGTCCGTCTTACAACCGTGATAATGGCGACCGTCCTTATCGCCCCAGATTTAACAGTGAAAACGGGGACCGCCCGCAGCGTCCTTATAACAGTGACCGCCCTTATCGCCCGCGCTTTAATCCTGGTGCGGACAATGGTGACCGTCCGCAGCGTCCTCGTTACAATAACGATAATGGCGACCGTCCTTACCGTCCGCGCTATAACAGCGAAGGTGGCGACCGTCCGCAACGCCCTTATAATAGTGACCGTCCGCAGCGCCCGCGTTATGGTAATGAAGGTGGTGACCGTCCGCAACGTCCTTATAACAGTGATCGTTCTTATAATACAGACCGTCCCTATCGTCCGCGCTATAACAGTGAAGATGGCGACCGTCTGCAGCGTCCTCGCTACAATAATGAGGGTGGTGATCGTCCTTATCGTCCACGCTTCAATTCGGGTGGTGGAAGGCCTGGCGGATATGGTAACAGAGATAGCTATAGTCGTCCTGTCCGTCGTTCGGCCGATTATGACCCCAATGCTAAGTACAGCAAGAAGAAACAGATAGAGTATAAGGAGCAGTTTGTGGACCCGAACGAGCCTATCCGTCTGAACAAATTTCTGGCCAATGCCGGTGTTTGTTCCCGTCGCGAGGCTGATGAATTCATCACTGCCGGAGTTGTTTCTGTAAACGGAGAGGTCGTGACGGAATTGGGAACCAAGATTAAACGTGGTGATGAAGTGAAGTTCCACGACCAGACGGTCAGTATCGAACGTAAGATTTACGTCCTGCTGAACAAGCCGAAAGATACAGTGACTACTTCGGATGATCCCCAGGCACGTCGCACGGTGATGGATTTGGTGAAGGGCGCATGCGACGAACGTATTTATCCGGTAGGTCGTCTGGACCGCAATACTACAGGTGTGTTGCTGCTGACAAATGATGGTGACTTGGCTTCCAAGCTGACGCATCCCAAGTATCTGAAGAAGAAAATATATCATGTGCATTTGGACAAGAATCTGACAAAAGCCGATATGGAGCAAATTGCGGCCGGTATTCAACTGGATGACGGAGAAATCCATGCAGATGCCATTAGCTATACGGATGACGTAAAGAAAGATGATGTCGGCATTGAAATTCACTCCGGTAAGAACCGTATCGTGCGTCGTATCTTCGAATCGCTGGGATACAAGGTGATGAAGCTGGACCGTGTATATTTTGCCGGTTTAACGAAGAAAGGCCTGCGCCGCGGCGAATGGCGTTACCTCACTGAACAAGAGGTGAACTTCCTGCGCATGGGTTCTTTTGAGTAATATATATAATAAGGTATAATAACTGTTTTATGGAAAAGATTAGTAGAACAAAGATTGTTGACCTGCTGAAGCGTGAAGATTTTGGCGCTATGGTCAACGTGAAGGGCTGGGTTCGTACCCGCAGAGGTAGTAAGCAAGTAAACTTTATCGCGCTGAATGACGGTTCTACAATAAATAATGTGCAGATTGTAGTAGACTTGGGTAACTTCGATGAGGAGATGCTGAAAGAGATTACTACCGGTGCTTGTTTGAGCGTAAACGGTGTGCTGACGGAATCTGTCGGTTCCGGTCAGAAGGCCGAAGTGCAGGCCCGCGAAATCGAAGTGCTGGGAACTTGCGATAACACGTATCCGTTGCAGAAGAAAGGTCATTCAATGGAGTTCCTCCGTGAGATAGCCCATCTGCGTCCCCGTACCAATACGTTCGGGGCGGTGTTTCGTATTCGTCACAACATGGCGATTGCCATCCATAAGTTCTTTCATGACAGAGGGTTCTTCTATTTTCATACTCCGATCATCACGGCTTCCGACTGCGAAGGCGCAGGCCAGATGTTCCAGGTAACTACAAAGAATCTGTATGACTTGAAGAAGGACGAGAATGGTTCCATTATTTACGATGATGACTTCTTTGGAAAGCAGGCTAGCCTGACGGTTTCCGGACAGTTGGAAGGCGAACTTGCCGCTACTGCATTGGGAGCCATCTATACATTCGGTCCTACGTTCCGTGCCGAGAATTCCAATACTCCCCGCCACTTGGCAGAGTTCTGGATGATTGAGCCGGAAGTGGCGTTCAATGATATTGCGGACAATATGGACCTGGCGGAAGACTTCATCAAGTATTGTGTGCAGTGGGCTTTGGACAACTGTGCCGACGATGTGAAGTTCCTCAATGACATGTTTGATAAGGGCTTGATTGAACGTCTGCAAGGTGTCTTGAAAGAAAACTTCGTGCGCCTGCCCTATACGGAAGGTATCAAGATACTGGAAGAGGCTGTTGCCAAAGGACATAAGTTTGAATTCCCGGTGTACTGGGGAGTTGACTTGGCTTCCGAACACGAGCGCTATCTGGTGGAAGACCACTTCAAGCGTCCGGTTATCCTGACTGACTATCCGAAGGAAATCAAAGCGTTCTATATGAAGCAGAACGAAGACGGCAAGACCGTGCGTGCCATGGATGTACTCTTCCCGAAGATTGGAGAAATCATTGGCGGTTCCGAACGTGAATCGGATTACAACAAGCTGATGACGCGCATTGACGAACTTCACATCCCGATGAAGGATATGTGGTGGTATCTCGATACCCGTAAGTTCGGTACATGTCCCCACTCCTGTCTCTTATACACATCTGACGCTGCCGACGAAG
>ENA-OXGJ01000831-OXGJ01000831.1-human-gut-metagenome-genome-assembly--contig:-NODE-831-length-11301-cov-22.500445_pt1 | contig 11301 bp, 12 predicted proteins | sample MGYA00249835_ERZ652264 | MGnify/ENA primary metagenome ERZ652264 (study PRJEB26925, sample SAMN05826844) | human gut metagenome | biome: ENVO:2100002; feature: ENVO:00000062; material: ENVO:00002003... | reverse complement strand
AGATCCTGACGCTCACGCCGACGCTGGCCGGGCCGCTGCGCATATCCTTCGAGGTGAAAACCAAAGAGGGCGGGCAGTCCGGCCGCAGCTTCATAAACTTCAACGTTCAGAAGAGTCCCGCACTCGCGCTGGAGGTCGAATACCCCGAAACGGCATCCATCACCGAGCGGATCGAGCTGACGATGCTCCTCACAAAATCCGGATGGACAGGGGCGATCCCCGTAACATACACACAACTCGCCGGCAGCGGCACACTCCAGTACGGGGCCGTGACCGTCACCCCCGCCGAAGCGTTCTCCGTGCCGGCGAACATCGAACAGCCGCTATACTACGCCCCCGCCGAGCGGGGCATGCACCGTCTCCAGCTCTCGGCGACGGACGGATATACCACTCAATTCAAGACCATCGAGATCATCGTAACCAACTGACACCATGAGAACGACCCTATTTTACGCATTGGCACTGCTCGTATCGGCCGGATGCTCCCCGTCGAAATACCGGATCGTCGAGCCGACGCCGCAATTATCCCTGTCTACCGTTGCAGCGGCCTGTGAGCTGGGCCAGGCCGTAAGTCTCTCGCTGGCCGTCTCTCAGGAAGGCGTGGACGGAAACTTCTCCCTCTCGGCGTTCATCCGCCAGGGGCAGGCCACAATCACGCTCGACGGGAGCGAAATGGACACGTCGGGACAATGGGTGCAGCTCGCGGACAGGAGTGCGCGCCTCGTGATTACACCGTCTCAGGTGGGTGATTTGCTCGTAAGTTTTCAGGCCAAGTCCCCCGACGGCGGAATCAGCCGGCAACAAGACCTGAAGGTCACGGTAACAGCGCCATCAGAAATCACGGCCGAAGCTGTCTGCGAAGCGAAGATCGTGAACCCCGCGGCCGGCGCCCGGATTCCGGTGCAGCTACATATCCAAGGGGTTCCGGGCGCAGACGGGAAATTCATCGTGACACCGACCGTCAGTCAGGGCAAAGGCAAGATATTCCTGAACGGGTATGCCGTGAACGGCCAGGCCAGCCCCGTCGATGCGGATGCGACGTTCGAGTATGCACCCGAAGAGATCGGCGAGCAGATCCTCGAATTCGAGGTCTCGGCAGCCAAGGCGTCGGCAAAAGCGCGCGCATATATGGACGTCGTGAAAAACATCGTCGTGACAAGCTGCGTCGAGGGCTGTTTCACCATCGACGGGGCCGGGGAGCACAACGTCGAGGGCGAGACGGTAACGCTCAAGCTGGTGAACGACGAGTTGTTCAACTTCGAGGTCGCGGGATGGTACGACACCTCCGGGCAGCTCCTGTCCGGCGAGGCGACCTATGCGCTCACACTCGTGCGCGACTGCATCACCGGCATCGAGGTCAGGCTCAAGCCCCGGACTGTGACTATAACCCGGCAGGGAGTCGCACAGATCGAATTCCAATACATCGTCATGGAGGGCGGACGCCCCGTGCCGAAAGTAGCCTACGACTTCCGCACGCAGTATTCGGCCGACTACAAGGCATCCGAGCCGGTGAAGTTCTACTACGAGGAATATCGGCTCGACACATCGAAGATCCCGCCCGTAGGCCGGAAGTCCGCCGGGATGCCGACTATCCCCAAAGGGGCTACGAAATCGACATTCCTGTGGCGCTGCGACGAGAAATTCTCCGTCTCGATACGTTCGGCCGACAACCCCGGACTCAAGTTCAATTACAACGACAGATCCGTCGAGTCGCAAACGACAAAATACGACCTGCCTTCAGACATAACAATGACCAGATAACCTCAAATCGGCGTAGTTCAAAAACCAGAACGGCGCGTTCACTCCAGGACAGGGACGCAACTATGGGATTGTGCGGTACGGATGCGCAATGCGGGTGAAAGGCCCGCCGCCGATAATTTTTAAATTTCAGAACCATGAAACATATTGCAAAAATCATTCTCACAGTGCTCCTGCTGCCCGGGCTCTCAGGATGCGAGCAGCCTTCGACATCCGACCCCAAGGAAGGGAACGAGGTATCCGTCATGCTCGAAGTGCTGTCCGAGCAGCTACACACTACCAGGGCGATTGCCGAAAGCGACATCGACGACGTGAACATCTTCATATACTCCGACATCGGAGGGCTGAAGCAGCACATATACGCCTCGGGAGCTTCGCACAAAATAGACATCGCACCGGGGCGATACAGCATATACGTAGCGGCGAACATACATCAGGATATGGGGGATTTATCCCTCACGAGGCTCCAGTCATATGCCATAACCGCCCCGACGGACGAAGGGACGCTGACAATGATCGGGTCGGACACCTTCACCATCGACGGATCGGGACAGGTATTGCCGATCTCCCTGAAGCGCCATGCCGCGAAGATCGCCTACAACATTACGGTAGACCCGGCCGCCGGAGACATCGAGATCTCGTCCGTACAGTTATGCTCCATACCCGACAGGGAGTACCTGATAACGGATCTCACGGCACCGACAGAACCCGCATCCGGATTCCACGATTCCGAGATCCGCAAATTCCCCGACGGGAGCCAGCGCGCAAACGGGATATTCTATATGCTCACAAACCGTCAGGGCGACGTATCTTCCATAGCCTCGCAGGATCAGAAGAACCCCGACAAAGCTCCGAAGTACGCATCCTATCTCTGCATCCGCGGCCGAAGCGGAGAGAACAAGGTCGTGGACTTCGTAGTTTACCTCGGGAGCAACATGACCACGAATTTCGACGTGCTGCCAAACGAGGCACACACCTACAACATCACGATCCTCAGCGACAGCGAAACCGACACCCGCATCACAAGCTACCTCTTCGAGTTTTACAGCTCATGGCCCCGGAGTCCCTATTGCATACCGGGTGACTACGGAGAATTCTCCGTGCGCAACGGCAACAGAAGCGACCACACCTTTACCGGGCAGCTCGAAGTGACGCAAGGCGACGCGGCGAGTTTTCGCTACGGCGACGGCGGAGCCTGGCACGAGGGAGCCCTGCACGACGTATACATCCCGGCAAAAAGCGACACCAGAGGCGACATGGAATACACCCCCGCACTGATAAAAAAGGGCGTAAACCAGACGCTCGCATACAGGCTGACGATTACAGACGAGCAGGGGGAAGCAATACGGTTCGAAGCCAGTCAGGAGTTCGCAAACATGGTGCGGGCAAACTTTCAGGCCGGAACGGGCTCGGTGACCGTAAGCGGCGAGCTGGCCAAGGCCGCGGGAACGAACTACGTACTTGCATACTGCTACGAAGACGGCTGTACATTCACGGCCATGGACGGCAACGGATACGCTTTCGACGGATGGTATGCAGACCAGGCGTACACACAATTGCTATCCGCCTCCGCAACCTACAAGCACGCCCCGACAAAGGGGCAGGATGCCATATATGCCCGTTTCGCGCTCGTAAAGCAGCCGAAGGTCGAGATCTCCTGCAACCAGCAGAACAAGAACTCGACCTACATGTACAACAAGAACACTGTAACCATGACCGTGACCGACTATTCCGGGCCCGTCACGATAAAGGCTACTTGCGCGGCCGGAGGGCTCTTCACGTCGGCCACCTCGTTCACGAAGACCGTGGTCAGCGGACAGAACTTCACGCTCGACCCGTTCGTGTTCGTCCCCACGGCGACCGGCAACGTATCCTACACCATCGACGTGACCACATCGACGGGAATAAAGATCGGGGCGAAGACCGTCACGAATAACATCACGGCAACAAAACTGACCCCGACTATTCAGATCGACTACGGCGGTAAGACCAGGCAGGCACTCTACAAGCCGGCAAACACAACAACCAGCGTATATTGGTACGGATACACGACCGTGATCGCACAAGTGACGTTCTCGCCCGCACTCGACTACCCCGCCCCCATCGAGTCTGCGCAACTCCTCAAGATTCAACTCTATCCGTCACATCAGGTATCAAGAGTCGTGGGGGCAGATGACCCCGGGTCTGGTTATTGGGGTGTACAGTTCTCATGGCCGGAGCATCCCGACATTACCGTACCGGCATTTGAAGCAATAGAGGCAAAATACGGCGCTGAGCCCGAAAATACATACACGTTGGCCGCGACCGCAGGAATCACACACTCACCCGGCACTGGGGCACCATTATTTGCTCCATTTACCGAAGGGGAGACATTTCTGGTGCTGCCTGGGCTGGAGTCTGAGGCGCTCGACGCTAAAATGATGGATAGGGAGTTTGTGAAATACACATTTACAAATCCCATTAAACCTAATGCAGTAACTATATCTCAAATATATCTCAAATCAGATTTACAGATAGAATCATCATTTTCTAAAATCACGATAACGAATAATCTTAACTAAACCACCCCCGGCAAAGCTGCCGGGGTTTTTCATGCTTGTCTCGGAATGAAATCGACACTCAAATAATGAACTTGACTGATTCGGAAATCAGATAAAGCAACAAACAAAAATGGAACATATATAGGCGACATATCCTTATGAAACAAAGTCCCCGGAAACGTTATGCTTCTGGGGACTATCACTTATCTCAAGATTACTTCGCTACTCACGATCTCGCGGCCACAGGTAATACTCGCTGGCCTGAGACGATATTACATCACCATCAGCATCTGTTTCAATAACCACATCACGACAACGATTATAATTATCCCGAAGAATCAACTTCATAATTATAGCTCCTGACACTTCACGGACTATCATACCATCACCATCAACCCAATCTCGCCACTCTTCACTCCATTTTTCGGCGCGAACTGGATAAAATTTATCCTTGGCCATAATCACCGTAGAATTCTTGCCTTGGCCCAAAATTATATCGAAAGGAGCCGGATCTGTCTTTCCATTGATCGAAACAAAACGGATTGAGAAATCACATCCAAACTTAAATTTATCCAATTCATTACGGAATGAGATATAGTACAACCCAGCCCCAACGGCCTCCGGATAGAACCCGCCGTTCGAAGCATCGGACACCTTCAGCACCTTACGATTCGTGCCGGTCTTAGCCGCACCGTTCTGCGTGTAGTTTACCGTGAAGGTAACGGCATGGTTACCCGGTGTAAGGGGGATATACCAGAACGAAGCCGTAGCACGGCCGTTCACGAAGTCCGTCTCGATCGGCTCGCCGGCATAGACATAATCCGTGTCGAACTCCGGGTTCTCAACGGGGCTGACAACGCCCAGCGCATCGCCTTCGGTAGCGAACGTGACCGTAGGAGCTTTGTCGCAGTTCACGCCCAGATCCACGCGGATCGGCGTAGTGCCTTTCACGAAACTCGGCACATGCACATCGAACCCGCCGGCTGAACCGCCGTCGTCGTCCTTATCGCAAGAGGGGAACAACATCAATGTCATGGCAGAGGCGGCCATGAATAGCATTTTAAAGATACTTTTCATAATGATTGAAATGTGAGATTTTTACGCAAGTTTTGGTTAATAACTCCCAATTTTATACTAAAACCGGAGGAAAATCGCATTAAGGAATATCAATATAGCGATAACAATAATAATTAAACATCCTACATTCATAGTCTTCAAGAAGCATCCCTCTTGATGCACGACCTGTACTGGCTGAGCTGGGCGAGGTTTTATAGGATACCCACAATGAATACAATGTGCTGCTTTCTCAGAAACATCCTGCCCACACTCAGGGCATTTTATAATAGCCATACTCTATAAAATGAATAATAAAAAGGAAAATTACTATTTTTCGCTTAAAACTGCAAATCATTTTATAGATAAGGTAAGTATTTATTGAGCCTATCCATGCAGGACTTCGGATAGACCCAGCCTGCAACTCGTTCGCCGTTCCATGTAAGCCAACCGTTGTAACGGGCACCGAGCCATTTGAGCAATCGTCGATCCTGACGGTTATCAGTGAAAATGACAACGGCACGCGCCGAATAGTCTACCAGTATGGCTTCGTCGGACAGCCGTTCGGGAAGGGGATGCTCCCGGACGGGGCCGAGCTCGCCGGCGATGCGGGTCTGCTCAAGTTCCAGCAGGCGGCGGTCTATGGACTCAAGGCGAGCGGCAAGAGTATCGGGTGTCGTAGTCGTGAGGTAAGTACGCATCGCAACAAATGCTTTCACAACAGAGATGCAAACTTGTATTGCAATAGGATTTCTGAGTACTGATGAAAGCATTACCACTCCTTGTTCGGTAAAAGCGTAAGGAAAAGACGTTTTTGGTCGTTTAGTTCTGGATGTCGTCACAAATTGTGATGACATATTTTCCCATTCTGTTTCGGAAACGCGGAACATGAATTCTTCCGGAAAACGGTGAGCATTACGCTTTACAGACTGATTAAGGGCACTTGTTGTAACCCCGTACATTTCCGCCAGATCACGATCCAGCATAACCCGCTGGCCGCGGATCTCGTAAATCTTATCCTGAATTACCTGGAGATCGGCCATGATTTACGACTCTTCGATCGGTGTGGCAATCTGGCCGGAATTCTCCAAAGTCCTCATTGCTTGGTAAAGGTTCTGAATCGTACATAAGTGTTCTCGCAATTCGGAACCACTCAGCGACAGGTCGGCAGGCGCAATGGCAAGCTGCTGCGTAAACTCGAAATAAAGAATCAGCAGCGTTTCCGCAATATCACCTGGAGTAAATTCATGGAGCAACAGTCTTACGACCGGAGACCAATCGTAATTCTTTCGCTGGAACTCCTCGGCCAAAGCGGCCGGCAATTCGATAGTCACAGGCACGTAGCCCGGACGGATAGATTTGTTGGACATTGTGTGATAGCATTTTGTGAGCAATAAAAGCAGCGGTATCGCTCTAACCCGCTGCTATCACACTTTAAGAGGTGTTTACTATTGCTATTACGGCAATAGTACGGGGATGATACCGCTGCAAATAATTAGGCACAAAAAAAGCACCTAATGATGGTGCATTTAGCACCTCTTAATGTATGATAGCATTGCAAATATATATGTTATAAATAACATTTCAAAACATCTTTGTTATTATCTTTGCAAAGTAATCCCCTGAAGTCCCTGCTACGGCATACTTCAGGGTTTTGTTTTCGTAAACCCAACTATTCAAAAGCCTGGCGATCGAAGAAAACTATTTTCCCAGAAATATACGCTCACGGCAAGAATTTCGTTATATTTGCACAGAGACGTTTAATATTAGACCGTTATAACATACATAACCATCAAAATCGACATGGTTACTCCCAAAATCCAGAAGACGCTGGACTACTTGAAGACTTTATTGAGCGTAACAATTTCTCACGGCCAAAGTGCAAAAAGTCCTATAATTTCTCCACTAATTGCAACATTACTATAGAACATACGTTTTTTGTAAAGAGAAAGAATATGTTAAATGCAAAAAAAACGGTAAAATATTTGCATTTGGCTGATATGCAAACTATATTTGCACTGTCTTTACCAATGGTAGGGAACCTACAGAGGTTTCGGACGCTGAGCCAATTTAATCAGCGTCCTTTTTTATTTTACCCTTTCTACCACCGTGGGCTTTGTTCAATTTTATCAATTGAATTACTGGCGACATAAGCTGTAATAAAATTAGCTTTCCTCTCCGCATAAATCTGTATTACAACAACATAATTTCCCTTAGCAACTGCCACACGCTTGGTTCTGTCATAACGTTTAGTCTTATTGTCAAAGCCAACATACATTTTCGCTGTGGGATCCTCTAATACATCCTTAATCCATAAGATTCGGGATAATCGCTCTGAAGATAAAATATCCTTGGATTTCTTTTTATTTCGACTTTGATTTCGTTTACTACTTTCATAAAAGGCATGGTCGAAATTGCTTTCATAGAAATGAACACGAATACCATCATGGGTCTTAATAACTTTATAACAATAGGTATCCCTCCATATTTCTCGTAGTTCTTCTTCAGTAAAGTTGCAAACTACAATTTTTTGATACATACTCATAACTACCAACCCTGACGAAGATTAATATTAAACACATTAAACTTCTGTTCAAAAGGAGCTGTTGGCATTATGGCATGTCCAAGATATTTTTCTATCGCATTGCGTATTGTCAATTTAGCATCACTATTAGTGCTGTTATTAAATTTTGAAGCAACAGCTCCTGTCAACACATCGGCTAATTGAATTAAAACAGACTCGTTAGATGGCAACGCTTGTGTTTGTTTTACAGTTGCAGTTGTAGAGTTTTGAAGAATTTTCTGTAAGTCTTTCACTCTGTGCCTATAGCCATTTACCTTATAATCAAGGAATATATTATAGTTATTATCATTATACAACCAATGCTGAATAAGCTGGAAATAGAATTTATAGAACCCTAATTCACCATTACCATTGTTAAATTTATCATGATTTAACTTTCCTGCTTCGATACATATTGCCCGAAACCGAATACTAAATGAATTAAAGAAGAAATCAATTAAATCCTGATATAACCCAACCGACGAAGGACTTATTTTATTCCACTTAAGCTCTCCGAATTTTTTATGTTTTTCTTTTATATCATTAATTTCTGCCTTAAACTCATTTCGACATTCAGAGGGAAGCCATATCCCTCCAATAACGGCATATTCATGTGCGTCCTTGTCAAACAACGACTCGATACAACTTTCGTCACAATATATTTCGTAATCCATACCCTATATTTACAAATAAGCTAATAAGGAATATCCCCCTTTCCTATTTATTTCTCACAAAGTTCATTGGTTTGCACTCATTTAACAAATTTTCGCAGCCAAATTTATTCACAAGTTATCTACAAAGTTCAATATGCGCAGTTTAAACACCGTCTGCCGCACTATATAGTTTTGTAAATTATGTATATTATTCGTAAATATAATTATTTTTATGCCAGTTATACAAATTATGCCGAGGATTAACGGCATCTTCAAATACATAAATTGCGGTTCGACATATTGTCGATGTTTTTAATCTACTTCAATAAAATCTAATCGAAGTGCATTCGGATTGATTTTCTACATGGAAACTTTGATATTGGGTTCTAGCCTATCAGAAATTATCATTCAGGATATGTCCAATACGTCTATTCTGAAGGTGTAAAACAGAGTTCCTCAAATAAATGAACCGGGTCGAAGATACTCCCAAAACTAATTAAATATTTTGCATCGTAATCCCCTGAAGTCCCTGCTACGGCATACTTCAGGGTTTTTGTTTTCGTAAACCCAACTATTCAAAAGCCTGGCGATCGAAGGAAACTATTTTCCCAGAAATATACGCTCTCGGCAAGAATTTCGTTATATTTGTACAAGGACAATTTAATCTATTACAACTATGACGCACATTATGATCGAGGATAGTAGCCCTGAAGCAAAAAAATTGCTGGCTTACGTTCGCACATTGCCGTATGTAACGGTCATAGATGCAAAGAAAAAGGGATTCGCCGAAGAAGCTGCGGCTTGTAATGCCGTTCCGGTAAGTGTTTTCACGCAAAAATTGCACAGCCAAATTGACGAACACTTCGACAAGAATGCGTAAGGTTGCAATTTCGGAAACGGTTTTGGATAAAGTTTCTGAGCTAAGAGCATTTCTCACGGACGAGTTAAAATTGTCGCGTGAGGCAGCACACGGGCGCACTGACCGGATCAATGCTTTTCTCAAATCATTAGCGGGAGCTGCCGATTACCCTTTGTGCCGCTTCAAAAAATGGCATCGGCTCGGACACCGGTGTGCCGTATTCGAGAAAGATTGGGTTTTCGCCTACGAAGTATTCGACGATGGTATCATTATACGGGATATGTGCCATACTGCCATACTGAAAGAGTAAAGATGATTCGTTTTAAGGACAGCACATCGGAAAAACGGTGGGCACTCGATATTACCATAGCCTCCAAGAGCGTGACGATCGAGCCGAAAAAACAGGAGGCCAAGCATACTGATGCGTGGGACAAAGCTATCGCAGAAGGTGCTATATCGGCCGATGCGTTTTTCGACGAACTGAATTCGAGAATCGACAAATGGCCTGAATCCCGTGCGTAAGATAATCGTTTCAAGACAAGTTCGGGATAAAATTTTCGATCTTGAGACCTATATGCGGCGCAACGAACTGAAATTGTCGAAAGAAGCCGCCAGAAGACGCAGCGACAGAATGCGACAATTTGTTTTGTCTCTCGGCAATAATGCGGATTATCCTTTTTGTCGGTTTAAGAAATGGTGCGTATTAGGCTTTCGGTGCGCCGTATTCGAGAAACATTGGGTTTTTGCCTATCAAATACTTGACGAAGGCATTATCATTCAGGACATGTCCCAGACATCATACTGAAGGAATAAGTCGCTATCCGAGAGACAACCTAATACCTAATGACATTTTCTCCAAAACATTCCAAGATCACAAGCGAGGCAATCCGCGCCGAACTGCGGCTTCTGAAAGAAGATGAAAGCCGTATCGAAGCTCTGAGGAGTGCCATCGACGAGGGAGTACAGAGCGGCATCGCAGCCGGCTTCAACCCTGAAAGCCACCTTGCGGAAATAAAAACATATCGGAAAAACTACAAAATTACATCGCGGCAAACTCGGCCGAGTACTGCGACGCTTGCGTAAGGCTGTTGCACATCTGCACGAAAATCCGCATGATCCGGCGGTTGATTTCGATTGCCATTTGGGATTTCAGCACACTGCTCAACATGGCCACGCCCAACTCAGTAAAAGCAAACGGGAGGTATTATACATTTTCACCTCATCCCTTGTTCAAGGTGCCAATTTGGCATCTTGAAAACTCTTCTCATGTCAATTCAAAGTTTTTTATTTATTCTCTTTCATTGGTTTTGAATCCGATTGTTGTACGAGGTTTTTGTGCTTGGGGCAGTTTTACGGACAACGCTCCGATGGCCTCGAATACTGTATCGAAATCTCTCCGCACGTCTTCGCTCAAGTCGTTCATGGCCTCAAGGTTCTCCCTGACTTCTCGTTCAACAAGCAGGAGCCGGCTGCGAAATTCGGCAAGCTCGGCCGAGTGCTGCGACGCTTGAGTAAGATAGTCGCGCGTCTGTACGAAAACCCGCATGATCCGTCGGTTTATCTCGATTGCCATTTCGGATTTCAGCACGCTACTTAACATGGCCACACCCAATTCCGTAAAGGCAAACGGCATATACTTAAAATTACTACCTCGGCCAGTCTTCAAGGTCACAAATTGTGATCTTGAAAGTTCTTCTTTGGTCAGCTGAAACATAAAGTCGTCACCTTCAAACCGCTTCATATTACGTTTTACGGACTGTTTCAACACTCTTGTTTCGATCCCATAGATCATTGCGAGATCGAAATCCAACATCACACGCTGGCCGCGGATCTCGTAGATCTTATTCTGTATAATTTGAATGTCCATATTATTTA
>ENA-OXGJ01000812-OXGJ01000812.1-human-gut-metagenome-genome-assembly--contig:-NODE-812-length-11496-cov-45.186959_pt1 | contig 11496 bp, 10 predicted proteins | sample MGYA00249835_ERZ652264 | MGnify/ENA primary metagenome ERZ652264 (study PRJEB26925, sample SAMN05826844) | human gut metagenome | biome: ENVO:2100002; feature: ENVO:00000062; material: ENVO:00002003... | reverse complement strand
GAAAATTCGACAAACTGTTATTTTTCTATCTATTTATTTGGGTGGGAAACTTTAGGTATATAAAAAGAGCCTCCTGCTGAAGATTGGACATTGTAGAGTATATCCTTTTCTGCGTTTTCCTATAAATTGGACCTTCTGAAATATATGCTTTCTTATCAGGTTTTATAGAATCACTGATGACATCTTCTGTCAGATATGTCTTTTTCCCATTCAATTGAAAATTGAGTTCTGCAAGAACTTCTTGAAGAAAGAATGCTATTCGTTCTGTATCCTCTTTTGAATTGCAAAAAATACGATAGTCATCTCGGTATCTTACTATATGATAGTTAGATATTCCATTTGTATTTAGTCTTTCGCTAAGTAGCTTATCTGCATACGCAAGTACTATTTCTGCAATAAAGTCAGATAACGTACTTCCCTGAGGTATACCATTTGTTTGACCATATTGCATACCTTGCATATAGTTGTCAATAATATTTCCCAATAGTCCTGACTTATTGCGTTTTTCTTTAGCTTGTTCTTTTCCCATCAATGCCCACGCAATGGTATGAGTATATATAGCACAGTAACAATTCGTAATATCGGTAACAAACATATATCTATAAGACAAAGCTAACTCAAGGCTTCTTTGTTCAACATTTTCCCACCAAGAACTTACTGATGCTGACATATGTGATTTGTCTGTGTCTCCTTTAACTTTAGGAATACTCGCAACTTCTATGTTTGGTACTTTCAGCTCAGCAAAGCGATCTTTTATCTCCTTCCAACTACTCTTATTTGTCATAGCCTTGACAAGCAGATAATAAAGGTATGGATTAATTAACTGAATAGGCCTATATGAATACTGTGCATCCTTCTTGACTAACATCTTATGATTTACGTTTTCATAATCAGAAGGCATTCTCTTAGGATCTTTTAGAATGTCTCTCAATTCTTTATTTCCGACAGAATTTTGGACATATTCTATCACGGGCTTAAAATCTATGTATTTGGGAAACTGCATATTACAATAGTTTTGCGATTCCAAGAAATACTGTCTTGCTTTTATATGCGAAAGTTCAAGAATGGTCTTCATCGACAATATTTTACTATATTTTTCTGATTGACTTTTATTATTGACGACACTTATGTGTTTATATATCTAAACTATCTTCTTTGAGTAAGAAATCAAATAACCCGACTGTGAGAATCCCTTCCTCATTTCGGCGAGGCATAATGTGATCTTTGACAACAATGATTTTCTTGAATGAATCATTGATATTCGTCAACGAACGGGATTCCTGTATTTCTTTCTCTCTATCCGGTATAGACAATGCCGACTGTATATAGTACTTCTTGCTGCCAAGAGTCGCTATAAAATCCACTTCAAGGTGGATGCGAGTCCACTTCCCGTCCTTATCCGGCTTCTTTATCTCCACCATTCCAACATCGACACTATAACCACGGACAATCAATTCATTGTAAATGATGTTTTCCATGATATGCGTTTCCTCTTGTTGGCGCATATCAAGAATGGCATTTCTTAAGCCAATGTCCGTAAAATAATACTTGGAAAGCGTATTGATGTACTTCTTTCCTTTAACGTCGTAACGTACAGCCCTATTCAAGAGGAACGATTCTGACAAGTAGTTCAGATATTTGGAAATAGTTTGACTGCCAATTTTCACATTTTTCAAACTTTTGAAAGTATTCGACAATTTTGTAGGGTTGCATGGAGCACCTATAGATGATGCCATAATGAGAAGTAATTCACGCATTTCATTCTCATTCTTGATTTTGTGCCTCTCGATAATATCTGCCAAATAAACAGTCTCAAATAGATTTTTCAGATAGTTTATCTTCTTTTGTTCGGTTTCAAATGACTGGACAAGAGGTAAACCACCGTAGGTGAAGTATTCGCGCCACGCATCTTGTTTGTCTCCACCTTTAGCCAAATAAAATTCAGAAAAAGACAGAGGATTTACATGAATCGTCTCTCCCCGGCCTCTAAACTCCGTTGGAATATCGGATGACAGGAAATGGGAATTGCTTCCTGTTACATACGTATCGGCATTTTCGATATGGCGGAAACTGTTCAATACATCGACAAATTCATCCATCAGCTGTACCTCATCAATAATGATATAGTAAAGTTCCTTGTCCTTGATTCTGTCGTGAACATAGTGAAGCATCATATCCGGATTCCTTAAATCCTTGTTCATCCGATCTTCAAGGTCAATCCGGATAATGTGATCATCTGCAATTCCATTTTCCAACAAATAGTGGTAGAATAAAACATTCAGCAGGTATGACTTGCCGCATCTGCGGATTCCTGTCACTACCTTGATAAAACCATCTTGACGGCTTTCTATCAGTTGCTGAAGATATCTGTCTCTTTTTATTTCCATCATCACATTAAATTTCTGCCAATATTGGCATTTTTTTACAATACAAAGATAATGACTATAATCCGTCCATGCAAGGATTATATTATTTTTTTGCCAATATTGGCACTTATATATTATGGACTACCCGTTGGCGGAATTAATTTAGTGCATACTTAATTCTGCCAATGGGCTTGTTGTTGATGAAGTTTACGTATTGCAGAATGGTAAGTGCACTAATTTTGCCGATGATTCTGGCAAACAAACCATTCGTTATTTTCGCATAGTTTCTGATGGTCAAGAACTGGTCTGTAAGTTGTGAGAATATTGTCTCAATCCTCTTTCTTGCCTTTGCAAACGGAATGAATGTCGGCTTCCAGTCCTTCTGGTTGAGCCGATACGGACACTCCAGTCTTATGTGTGCGGTTTCGAACAAGTCAAGCTGTACATCAGCTCCAATATACCCTTTGTCGCCATAGATGCTACAGTCGTGATAAGCATGTTTCACATCCTTCATATAATGGAGATCAGCCGCACTTGCCTTTGAGAGATCATAGGAATGGATAACTCCACATAACCAACAGAGAGCGTGTAACTTATAACCAAAATAATACGTGTTCTGCGAAGCGCAGAAACCGAAGTCTGGAGCTTGCGAGAAATCACCGGTACGTCCCATCTTGCATCGTTTCCCTCTTGCAACCCTACAGACCTCTATTGGCTTGGAGTCAACAAAGAATTGTTCCTCTCCACCATCCATTTCCATGGCAACCCTTTTGCGCAGTTCCTCACACAAGCCTGCAGTTTTCTTCCTGCGGTCATTGAACTGTCTCCTTGATATGAGATTGGGAATGCAGTCCTTGTACTCTTGCAATTTATAGTCGAACAACCACTTCTCACTATCAATGCTCTCTGTCTCTGCTGTCAGGGACAGTGCCACTACTTCCAAGTCAGAAAACTTAGGAACAGGACCACGGCGTGGAACATTACCCGATTCATTGACGAGATTTTCAGAGAATTGCTTGCATATCTCAAGTATTTTGACGAATTTTGTATAAAGGTTGTACATACGATGGTTTGAACTTAATGTTTTGATTGTCGCTAAGTTACTAAAAATCAACGATATGTGCAACTTTTTACTCATCTTTATCAACTTAAATTAATTCCGCCAACGGGTAACAATCAATTAAAAAACAACTTGTTATGGTAAAGAAATTTTTAACAATCATGTTTGCTTCAGTGATGGCAATGCTCGCTTTCACTGCTTACAGCAACGACGATGAGCCACAAGGACCGTCTGGAGAAAAAATGTTGGAGAATATCGACAAGATAATAGTCGACCAAGCTGATGCCGGAAATCTCTATCAGAAAAAGGATGATGCTGCCCGGTTTATATTGGTAGCAGACTCAAAGGAGGCTGCCCATGGAGTGTGTGAGAAGTTCATTCTCGATCAGTGGGACGGAAAGCAACGCACAGTCAAACTCCCTGACAACTGCGGCAGAATCTCACTCACACCCGGTTCGGACGAAAGTATCTTTTACACCGTTTCGTTCAATGCTCTCAAGAATTTCAAAGAACCGGACATGACAGTCGTAATCGTTCCGGAGGAATACATGGACGGGGATAATCTTGCTATAGACCAATACTTCCCGGCAAGATGGACTGAAAAATGTCCCAATTGTGGTCATAAGTGGAAAACATTTGCATCCGGACCATATACATGCTCCGAATGTGGTCATAAGTTTGATTAGTATGCACAATACTTTCCGCGCTATCTTGGCAATGACAACGTTCCTGGTAACAGGAGCGTTGTCATCCTGTAATCATACCGATGAGTTGGAGCCGGAATCTCCGGCACCACAGATTGTTTTTCTCTTCTCTCCGGGGGGATTGGGTGACATGAGCTATAATGACCGTATACTTGAGGGTGTTCAGAGATTCAAGATGGAAAACGGAGATATAGACATCTATATCTACTCCCCGGAATCCCTGCAAGAGGCTGAGAAAATTTTTGCAGACTGGCTTGAACGTCCCCAAAGCAGCATACCCGTGCTTTTTGTATTAGGTAGCAGTGATTATGAGCCAATGGCGGAACTTTATCTGGCAGAACACGACTTGACACCCAACAAAAGTATTCTGCTTTTTGAAAGCCGGAAACAGTATAAGGACGAGAACATCCATACCTTCCAGATTTCGATGTTCGGGGCTTCATACCTTGCAGGAGTATGTGCAAGAAAATGTTCTGAGATGACACCTCTGGTGCTGCTTGCCAATAATACCGACAGCCCCATCAACATAGCCAAGGACGGTTTTATTGCAGGCTATGGCAGTGACTGCGATGTGGAGTATCTGGCGGATGATTGGACGGGATATGTGTCGGCTTCGCTCGCTTACCGGAAAATGAGCGATTGGGCGGTTGATTACGACTTCATCTTTCCGGTGGCAGGTGGCTCCAACGCCGGTATATACCGCTACTCCCGTGAATTTGAGGTCTCACCGTACCTTGCAGGTATGGACATCGATCAGTCAAGCCTCTCCAACCGGATTACGGGTTCGGTCATTAAGCATATTGACCAATTGATTTACAGGTATCTGACGGAATGGGTCGTCACAGGGGATATGCCGGAGAACCAACTTTACGGTCTTGAAAGCGGGTATGCCGACTGGCTGGTCGCACCCCGATACGTGAATGATTTCAGCAGCTTAGTCAATGGAATGCGCCCTCAGGCTATGATTTTTGAGAAAGAGTATTATGAAACAAGTGGTTATTAAACTTATTGCACCGCTCCTCTGCCTGATTGGTCTGTGGAGCTGTTCGGACGATGAGCCTTCCCTGTCTCCTGACAACAAGCAGTGGACAGAGAAGGTTGTTGCCGTGGTGCTTCCCATGGAGAAAGGGCTTGATGTGCATTGGAAAAGGACATTGGGAATGTTTACAACCAACTTTGAGCGTGCATTCAAGAACCACGAAGCGGGTATAAGGTTAAAGTTTGAATACTACGATGAGGCAAAGACCGATGTGCGGGAACTTGCCCGGTCGCTGGCATTCAACGACGAGGTGTATGCCGTAATCGGCGGGCTGTATTCTTCCAATGCGGCAATCCTCGCGGCGGAACTGACTATTGTGGGCAAAACATTCTTCACTCTCGCCACCGCCGAACAACTGGTTCGTGCATACGCATCGACAGGCTATCTTTGGGCGATGACCGAGACCGACATTACGCAATGTGAGGTGCTTCTCTCCAAGGTGATTAACTATGAGGGTAAAAGTGTGGCACTTTTGGTCAAGGAGAACGACGGTTACGGACAAACGTTCATTGACTGGTTCGCATTTCAAGCACGCGAACTGGGCTTGGAAAACATGGGATGCTATGCTTACACCTCTGACAATATAGCTGATGTGTCTCGCCAAGCCATGCAGTCAGGTGCAGAGTATGTGATATGTATCCCCTCTGAAATAGAAGAGATGAAGCCGATGCTTGAAGCGCATAAAGCACAAAGTCTGAACGGGCGCAGTGTACCGCGGATGTTGTTTTCGGATACCGCCTACGGTGCGGATGTACTCAAGATTCACGGTGATGCCGCCGAAGGCATAGAGGGAGTCGCATTTGGTGCCGACCCTGAGTCGGGGTTTGACGTAAGTTACAGGACCTTTTTCAATGCTACGCCTACTCTTGGAGAATCTCAGCTCTACGATGCCGCTATGCTCATCGGCTATGCCGCATGGTACCAGCAGTTCAGACCGGAGTTGTCGTTACAGAAATCATTAAGGGCCGTTGTTTCGGGTGAAGGCTTGAACATGGGCAGCTGGACAGGTGAGGATATGGGGCTTGTGGTGGATGCGCTCGCTGCCGGAAAGTCGCCCTATGTCCGTGGAGCGTCAGGACATTTAAGGTTCGATGCCAAGGTGTTTACCAATGTACTTGCCACCACTTACTATAATTTCAAGGTTTACAACGGACAGTACATCATCCTTGACTATAACACCAGCGACGGGGGGAACCGCACGGATGCGACACTTGCCGGTTGGAACTGGAAAGCCTCCCGGATGCAGGATTTCGACAATTCAGGAGAATTCAATTACCCTGCACATACCGGCAACTGGGCACTCCTTGTCGCTTCCTCCAAGGAATGGACCAATTACCGCCATCAGGCAGATGTGCTCGCTATCTATCAGCAGCTCAGACAAGCCGGATATACCGACGACCGTATCATTCTCATTGTCGAGGATGACATAGCCGATAATATATCAAATCCCAACAAGGGAGTCATACAGGTGACTATCGGGGGAAACAATGTATACGAAAATGTAGAGATTGATTATCGTATGTCATCGTTGAATACAAAAGATATACTTGCCATTCTCAGTGGCGAAAAAAGCGAAAAACTGCCCACGGTAATCGAATCTACTGAGAACGACAACCTGTTCGTTTTCTGGAGCGGACACGGTGTGCCGGGGGCCATGTGTTGGGATGAGGAAGCTTACGCCATGACAGGCGATAAACTGTCTTCTGTTTTTGAGGATATGAACCGCAAAAGGCGTTACCGTAAACTTCTCATGATGGTGGAGGCTTGTTTTTCGGGCGGTGTGATGAAGCAGTGCGAGGGCATCCCCGGGATGCTGTTCGTCACTGCGGCCAACGGCGACGAAACATCCAAGGCTGATGTCTTCAATTCAGAGATGAAAGTGTGGATGAGCAACCGTTTCACCTCCACCTTTATCGAACAAATAACCGATAACAAGGAGGTGGCTATGCGCGACCTCTATTACCGGCTGTTCATCAATACTGTCGGAAGCCATGTTATGGTGTATAATGCTGAAAACTATGGCAATCTTTATTCAGCCAATATGTCAGAATTTATAAATTCAATAGTTCGTTAAAAAATAGCCACGCCTAAGCGGCTCTGGCAGTAAATAAAATGAGTTCTTTGAAAAGTTTGTCAATAACTTGCATGTCTGGGTTAATCCCGAACACGCAAATAAATCGTTCAAGCATATAAGCATTGTGTATAAAAGACTTGCAGGAGGATATGGAATAGGTTATTCCGAGCCTCTTACATGCCGCTTTGGCCAAGTTGACAGCAGCAAGCGATGCATTGAAGTGAAAATCCAACTTTCTGAAGTCGGTTGACTGACAGTTGGTGATTCCTGCATGTTGCTTACCATCTCTAAAGCAAAATTCCAATTGGAACCTGGTTCTGTAATAATCCAGAACCTCCCGCCCATCCATCGAATCGTCTGTAGAGAAGTAAAGCTGCCCTTGTCTGTCCTCCCGTCCATCGGATACCAGATGGCTAAGGAAACATACCTTTTGAGAGCTTTTGCATATACCCTCAATCCGTATAGCTTTCCTTTGTTCACCTCGTATTCCTTGCACCGGGCCAGATCCAGATTGGCAAAGTCGATTCTTCCGTCAAACCACTTTGGATGGCCACGTTTTCCTGTTTTCTGTTCCAATGTCGGATAGTACAGGATTACGTCATCCCGAAAGCGGCTGATGACATGGAAATCGTTCTCACACATAGGCGTTATGAATGTTTCCTTGGAAAAGAATGCGTCTGCAACCACCGTTCTTGATATGCTCTGTATCTTGTCTTTTCTACTGATAAGATAGCTGCTGTACCAGTCAACGAGGTTCTTGTCCATATTATCCAAGGTTTTACAATCCGGTGTCTGAATGGAACCTAAAGTCATGCATTCATGGTTGTCGATGTCTATGACACCGATGCCCATGATTTCCAATCCACGCTTGTACTCTCCTGCACAACCAGACCAGAAGTAACCTATCCAAGGTGTCTTCTTGCCTGATTTGGGGATATAGGAAGGATCGATGGCGATGGCTTTTCTTTTACCTGTGAGATGCTTGCTGATGATAGAGCCGTTGAACGCAAACCAGTCGAAAGTTTCATGCTCAAAAAGGTTACGGTAGGTCTGTTCCGAAAAACGTCCATACCTACCCAATTGGAGGAAGTTTATACGATCAGGGATGGCCATGAATAATTTCATTGCATCCATGAACGTTTTTTCAAAAGGTTTGTGTATATTCACGACTGATTTGAGAGCCGATAGGCACTCGGATTGGTATTGCATAAGGAGTGTTTCTTTAGTCATAATCAGAAGAGTTGGGAGACTTCTAATTTACTAAAAATCAACGAATTATGCAATACTTTCCACCTTTATTATCAGCAGGTTAGCACTCTTTTTTCAGTACATTTCTTCATGCTTAACCATTCGTTTTTGACAACATTTCAATGACCTCTTTAGTGTTTTCGAACCAGCTTTTGCCGGTTCTATTGTTTAACTTTTAATTTTTCGGTAAAAATTTACCGAAGTATTGTAAATTTCAAAAACAATAAATCAAAATGAAAAGTTCAATCAAAAAAATGTCAGCACTGCTGACGATGATGGCTGTCGCCATCCTTACTTTCACCTTCACCGCTTGCAGCGATGATGACGATCCTGTGACGGAAGTGACTTACACCTACGGCTTCTCCAGCATGTCGGCCTCACACCCCGACTTTCTCGAAGAGATGGGGAAAATAGAGAACGCCTTCCAGTCAGCCCTCGGTATCACCGGCAAGCTCTTCACCAAGAAAGGTACGATAGAAGAATGTGACAAACAGGTTTATGAGGCTTGCCGGAAAGCATTCGATTCGCTCAAAAGCGAGGCCTGGCAAGGGGATTACACCTTCCAGGTTACGAACGTAGGAACAGGCAAGGTGGTATGCACGGCTACATTCTGTGCCGACAACGAAAACTTTATATAGTTTTATTAGCATGACCTGTTGGCGGAATTAAAATAGCGCATATTTAACTCTGCCAATAGGCTTTTCATTTTTGTAGTTAATATATTGAAGGATTGTAAGTGCGCTAATCTTCCCAATAATCCGGGCAAACAATCCATCTGTATCTTTCGCATAATTCCTTATAATCATAAACTGGTCACACAATTGCGAGAATAGGGTTTCAATTCTTTTTCTCGCTTTGGCAAAAGCTGGGAATGTTGGCTTCCATTCTTTTTGATTACATCTGTATGGTACCTCCAATCTGATATTGGCAGTTTCAAACAAATCCAATTGCACTTGGGCACTTATATATCCTCTGTCCCCTATGACTGTACAATTACTATAATCCACTTTCACATCCTTCAGGTAATGAATGTCATGCACACTTGCCTTAGTGAGGTCAAAGGAATGGATGATACCACTTAACCAGCAGACTGCATGGAGTTTATACCCATAATAATACATGCTTTGTGATGCGCAGTATCCTACCCCAGGTGCTTTTCTAAAATCCTTCTTTCCCATACTGCAACGTTTGGAACGGGCAATACGACATACTTCTATCGGTTTCGAATCAATACAGAAATAGTCTTCACCACCATCCATTTTAGAAACCATTCTTTCTCGGATTGCATTACATAGGGAGGAAGTTATTTTACGCCTGTCATTGTATTGTCGGCGGGAAATAAGGTTGGGTATTTCAACCCTATATTCCTGTAGCTTTGCAAACAACAGCGACTCACTGTCAATACCAACAGCCTCTGATGCCATGTTCAAAGCCACTACTTCAAGGTCTGAGAATTTAGGGACGACTCCTCGTCTTGGTACATTCCCGGATTCATTGACTAAATTGCCGGCAATTTGCTTGCATATGTTCAGTAATTTTGCGAATATTGCATATAAGTTGTGCATACGATATTTGTCTATTAAAAGTTTAGTCACCTTTAATTTACTAAATATCAACAATATGCACAACTTTTTAAACATAAATCTTTTATAATTTATAGGTATAGGCGTTTAGAGCGCACTACATTCACAGCTGATTATCAGTCAGTTTTCTTTTGACAAATCATTCGACGAAGTAGCATATCGAAGATTGTGTCCATATTATTACGGCGGTTGAACCTGAAATGATACTCGTCAAGGTATCCTTGAAGATGCTCTTTGGAGCAATGGTGGTGTATTCCACGCAACCATCCCTTTATGTTCATGATGTGAATATGAATCTGTGGATGCCCTTTGCCCTTATCCGAAGGGCGTTGCTCCAATTTTGGATAATCTTTCTTTAACGGCAGGTAGCCTGACCATTCATCGGTTATGACTTTTGCGTCCTTTGATATGTATCTGTCGAAGAACGGACGAAAAGAACTTGCCGAAGCATCATCTATCACTTGGGCATACGCACGTCCCACGCCGTCTCGGACAATCTCCAACGCGACTATCACAAGCTTCTTTTTGCCTTCCGTGCTTCGTCCAATGATTCCTTCCTCTTCTCCTCCGATATAAAACTCATCGACATGTACCTCTCCTTTAAGAGGATAATTACCGCTGCTCCGCATGGCTTTCTGTATCTTACGCTTGAATTCCCATACGGTTTTCTGACGCATACAATATTCTTCCGCCAGTTCCAAAGAGGACATCCATTTCTTCTTTGTCGATATTTTGAAGGCTATGTGGAAAGCGTAGACAAGCGGGAATTTTATCTTGTCGAACATGCTTCCGCTGGTAACGCTCTCGTCATACTTACAGCGTGTACAACGGCGAGAATAGGGATATCTGTCATTGCAATAATTGGTATGACCGCATTTCTTGCATTTGAAGCCGTCTGCCCACTTTATCGAGGACAAGTACTCAAGGCATGAGGCATCATCGGTAAAACGACTATAAAATTTGATTGATTCCACTCCTTTGAATTTATCGCGTTGTTCCATGCCTGCAAAAGTAGGCAAAATCCATAAAGTTAGTGCGCACTAAACGCCTATACCTATAATTTAATTCCGCCAACAGGTATGGACTATAAGATAATGCTGACAAACAAGTATTTAAGAGAAATCAATGCAAAAATTCTATCTTTGCAAAAAAAATGAACGATGGCAATGACAAAAGCGATATTGGAAAAATGGATGGTGGCGCAGAAGCGTCACCGCCTTTCGGACAAGCAGGTACAGATGGCCCGTGAACTGGGTCTGAACCCCGACAAGCTCGGCAAGATAGACAACCACAAGCAGGAGGCATGGAAAGCCCCGCTTCCGCAGTTCATTGAAAGTATCTATTTCAAACGATTCAAGCGTGAAAACCCGGAAACGGTCAAGCCCTTAAAGCAGATTATGGCTGAAATGGAGGTCAAGAAGA
>ENA-OXGJ01000804-OXGJ01000804.1-human-gut-metagenome-genome-assembly--contig:-NODE-804-length-11591-cov-4.405253_pt1 | contig 11591 bp, 7 predicted proteins | sample MGYA00249835_ERZ652264 | MGnify/ENA primary metagenome ERZ652264 (study PRJEB26925, sample SAMN05826844) | human gut metagenome | biome: ENVO:2100002; feature: ENVO:00000062; material: ENVO:00002003... | reverse complement strand
CGAGATGAGCGCTAGTCTCGTGGGCTCGGAGATGTGTATAAGAGACAGCCTTTCAACCCTTCCTTAGGATTAATGGTGAACTTTGAATATTGATATTTATCAATACTTGTTTCATATTCGAATCCTGAAATTGGCTCAATATATTCTACGACTTGTAGTGTAAATGCATTATTGAAATCTTCTTCTCCAAAATTGTTTTTAACATGTATTGAGATGACATAGTTATTCCCACTTTGCAATCCGTGGTCTTTGTCAACGGAAAGAACTCCGGTAGTTGGATCTATTTTAATTTTATCTGTTGTAGGGGTAATATTTTTTATAGAATATTCTATTCCTTCTAATGAACCTTTAAGTGCAGGCGCATTACTCTGAAATGAGGTCTTTCCACTTTTGTCGTTTTCAGCTTCTAGCATATCTTCGTTAGGAGTGTACTCCAAACCAAAAGGTGCTGACGTGACATTTATTTCTAGTGCATTCTCAAATATTCCTTCATCTTCAGAAGAAGCTCCGGTTGTTAGTTTTAATGAGATATTATAAATACCGGGAAGAAGTGCTGCGCTACCTTTGATAATACTTATTTTTCCACTTTTAGTGATGTCGAAGTATTTTGAATAGTCACTTTTGGCTATCTCATAGTTGGTAATGGTTACATGATCTCCATCTGTCTTGACTTGCGCTGTTGGTAGTTCTACTTCACTTGTTTCATCAATAATATCATTATATTTGACTTGGAGTTTGTTGGGTTCCACTGTAATTCCATCGGGGACGGCCTTCAAGAAGTTTATTTCTACAATATCTTTAAATTCATAATAATTCCCTCCGGATATGCATGATATGGATAATTTATATAGGCCAACTTGCATATCTTTGGTGCTATTTATAGATATGAATCCATCATTAGGGTCGATAGTAAAACAATCTCCGGAATAGGCTTCACCTTTTAAAGTTACTTTGGTTATAGCAAAATCAGAAGGTGTATTTCCTTTATAAGTTGGGCTACTAATTCTTCCACTCATCGAAGGACCTATATCAGTCATACCTGAGTAGAATATTGTGAATTTAGTAGAATCGGTAGTTTCTGTATCATCACAAGATGTATAAACTACACTCATTATAACTATCATCAGACTCATTATAAGCCTTGATTTGGTTTTTAATAATGCATGTTTCATTTCTTAGATATATTAATTAAGTGTGTATGATAAATTATATTCTTTATTATCAATAATTACTTTTACTGATGTTCCATTTGCATGGAATGTTCCAGCGGCTTCATCATCTGCTATATCTGTAAATGTGGCTGTCATGTTGATGTTTGCTGCTTCCGCGCCATCATTAATTGGATAAATTATGCTAATGAATCTTGCAGCACCATTTACTATTTTAGGTTTACGTATGGTAACTTGATAACCTTTACGTTCGGTTTTTTGTCCTATATCATTAGAAGTATTAGTCGTTTTTACGGATGCGCTATAATCGTTGGCTGTTTCAACAAAGGTTCTAAGCATGATATTGTTATTGTCGCTAAAAGCCGTATGTGCACCGTAAATATGGCTGTCTTTTTGTCCTTCGTCTATTACGACATCGCTCGATGCGTTTTCAATAGGACATAAATGAAAATTCACATTGATGTTACTGTTATGGTCTGCTGTGGTATCATATCCTTCATCTACTATCACAAAGAACTTTTGATTAACAAAAAATACAGAACGGCGATGGGTCAAATTCAGATGTTTTTCACCTGAAACAGTATATGTCGGATTTTCAGTAACCAAGACATCGTAGGATGTTGCTTCATCCGTCTTTGTTGTTAATTGAAGCAATTTCCCTTTCATACTATCATCAGGTATTGTTTTACTCATTATGGTTAACGTGTTATGTCTGGCTGTTCCGCGATAGGTCTCTCTATCGCTCCCACTGTATGCGTATGACCCTGCGTCAGGGAAGAAATTACGTCCTTTTTTATATAAACTAAATGTACCGTTATCTGGTTGACAGTGATATTTATTATTAGGATTATTGTTGTTTTTTAGGATCATCATCATAGATTGGTCATCCCATTTATTACGCAGAATATAATATCCTCCATTTGTATAAGCTTTTTGTAAATAAGTAGGTGTGGATCCACTTTGCCTTTCTGAAGCCATCCATTGTATTTCTTGATCATCCGGGAACATTTCTGCATACTTTTTGAAATTTTTAATAAGTACACTTTTTCCTAAACGACTGGAACGGGTATCATTAAAGTTTTCTACACTGTAATTAGGATAAGTGATATCCATGACAAAATGAGCTGGTAATTTTAACTTCTCAAGGTATCCTGCCGGAAATCCGCCAGCTTTATTATTTAATTGAGCTACTCTGTAAGTTTCATAAAAATCAGAGATGGCACCAACGTGGTAGCTAATGTCAAATTCGTAATGTACTCCATCTGCAAGGAACTGTTTATCTATTTGTTCTCCTAGTTTCTGAGAACCTTCTGATAGCCATTCATTGGCATTCTTGAACTCAGGCATAAGTATGCCTGCCATTGCTACAGCTTGTGCTTGGGTAACCAAAATGTTACCTTCTTTATAATAATTCAAACGAATACATTCTACTTCTTTGGCAAATGCTGTCAAGAAAACAGAGAGCCATTCTGGCGTGAAATTTTTAGATTGAATGAAATAAGTCATGATATCTATCTGTGAGATAACTCTTTCAGCTACCTGTAAACCTTTCCATTGATAATCAACATCATTCTCTTTTCCTCCTTCTTCGGGGAATGTTGTTCCTTCTTCATAAGGAAAAGTCTTAAGCCAATCCGAGTAAACATTGATCCATGATTCTGCATATTTTTCATCACGACTTGTGCGATAGGCTTTTGCTTGTGGAAGCATCCATTGATGGCGATGAATCTGATATTTAAATTCTTGGTCAGTGACTTTACTGGGAATGAACGACCAGTCTATTTTATTATCTTTAGTAAAAGAATAATAGATTTCTTTTCCATCCTCAACTCGCTCTGCAAATCCTCTAACATAAAATCTGTTTTCTAATGCTTGGTCAGCTATATTTAGTTCAGATGCCGTAATTGGTGTGTTCATCAATTGAATGTTAGGGTTGATGACACTTGTCCGATTTCTGTAATACTCTAATAATTCATTTACTGCATAGTAGTATTTCCCTGAATTATAAAATTCTTTAGCTTTTTCCAGTCCTGGATAATCAAGATTGATAACTGCAAATAGTTTTTCATCGATCACATCATTAGGTTGATTAGGAGGAAGCATATCTATGTCTATATTGCCTCCAGTCAATATTTCCTCCTCGTTGTCTGAGCATCCGGCAAATGCTAGCAGACCGAACATACAAATAAAGAAGATGTTCTTCATACTTTATTAGGTTTTAATTATTAAAAGTTATATTTTACTGTTTACAAATGTAGTCTGTTTATTTATAAATGCTAATCCGTCTTGTTCACACTTTGTTCAAAAAATGATTTTTTGATATTAATATTGTTGAATCATATATTAATAATGTTTAGAAAAACGGTTTTTAGGCTGATATTAAGCTTTTTATACATCATAATGTAACCTTCATCCTATTCATTTATGAAATGAACTAATTCATTTTGATATGGGAGGGGAACGGTACGGAGACGAACTAAACGCTAGTTGTCAATAATCAATAAGAGATAAGCTGTCTTAATACTGTGTTTAGTTTCCTATCTTCTATAAATAATAATTAGCTCTACATTCTAGTTTGCGTTCCACTTAAGTCGAACGATAGAACCACTTAAGTTGAACTATCGCTCCACTTAAGTGGAACGCAAATTTATTAGGGAACGAAGAAAATAATAGCTCCAAGAAGAAATATTAAAAAGACTATTGCACTAGATTAATCTTTGTAACTATGAATTTAGATCAAAACCTTACTGAAAAAAGAAAAGTACTGTCTTATACATTAGGGTTGTTTGTTATGTACAAACTTTCACCTTGTACCTACAATAGAAATTCTTCTATATTGTCAGGAGTAATCACGGTGAAAGTTGCTTCAGGATAATTGTCTGAAAAAGCTTTGGGGAATTTGGCGGAGCGTTTAGGATTCCATTTAAATTCATAAGTCATTAGTTTACCATCTCCTTCTTCTATTAAATCAATTTCCTGCATAGCTGTTGTGCGCCAAAACCATGTATTATGCCATAAACGGTTATATTGGAGGTATTTGATACGTTCTGAAACGAGGAAGTTTTCGAATAAAGCTCCTATGTCTGAACGAGTTTCCGCCAACGAGAAATTAGCGATTACAGCATTGCGTATTCCATTATCATAGAAATATATTTTTCTGCTGCTTTTTAACTCATTTCTTAGATTTCTGCTGAATGAACTCAGCCGGAAGATTATATATGATTGTTCGAGTAATATCACGTAGCGTTCCACTGTCTTGGGATCGAGATCACACAATTGCCCTAATTCATTATAAGAAACTTCTGAGCCAATTTGAAAGGCCAATGCCTGAAGAAGTTTCATAATCTTATCAGCCTTCTTGATATGCTCCCAGTCCAGGATATCTTTATATAAGTAGCTATCGGAAAGCTGTTTTAGTATTTCGCTTTCTGAACCGGGATGTGTAACGACATCTGGATAATAACCATACACCAGACGATGGGGGATGAGACGCTTCTCATCTAGTAGCCCATGATGGTTGACCATTTCTTTGAAAGAAAGCGGGTACATTTTATATTCCCATTTTCTTCCGGTAAGAGGTTCATTAACTTTGTTAGCTAAGTCAAAAGAGGAACTTCCTGTAGCAATTAATTGGATGTCACTTATCTGATCGGTAATTAATTTCAGACGTAATCCTATATTTTCGATACGTTGTGCTTCATCAATTATAACTATTTTTTTTTGCCCGAATATATATTTCAGGCGGGTTGCCGATATGTTCTCGAATAGGCTACGGGTATCTTGTTCATCTCCGTTCAGCCAGAGAATATCATTGCTGTCTGTAAACATCTGTTTTAGCAAAGTGGTTTTCCCAACTTGGCGAGGTCCCATTATTATAATGGCCTTGCCTTGCCCTAATTTTTCTTGAATCGTTTGTTCTAATATTCTTGCTATCATAATTGACCTCTTTTATTTAAGAACAAATTTCAAGCTTTTTTTCTTCCAATCCAAAAATATTATGATTTTTATGGATTGGATTCCGTAAAAATCATAATATTTTTGGATTTACCTCTCTAGTTGTTTATCCCTTTGCCTTCTTAATATACTCTGTAGGCAAACATCCGAAATACTTTTTGAAACTCGTAGCAAAGTAAGACGGCGTATTAAATCCTACCATTGTGCTGACCTCTGCTATTGTATAGCGGCCATCCTTCAGTAGTTTTGCCGCTTCATTGAAACGAATCTTGCGTATAAAGTCGATAGTCGATTCACCTGTGATAGCTTTCAATTTGAGGTGCAGATTAGAACGGCTCATATTCATTTCTCTGGCGAACTCGTCGGTAGAGAATTCAATATTATCCATATTCTTTTCTACGATGGCAACGGCACGTTTCAATAAAGCTTCATCCATGGCGTTGAACGTAATCTTTTCCGGTTCCACTTCCAGAGATTTGGAATACCGTTCAAGCATACGCCTGCGGGTCCGCATCATATTCTGTATCTTCGTAGTCAGGATAGCCAGCGAGAATGGTTTCGGGATATAATCATCCGCGCCCATTTGCAGGCCTTCCATCTGATCTTTGGTTTCGCTTTTGGCAGACAGGATAATCACAGGAATGTGACAGGTACGGATATTCTGCTTCACATTCTTGCATAGCTTGATACCATCCATCACAGGCATCATGACATCAGTCACAATAATGTCCACTTCATTCTCTTTCAGCTTTTCCAGGGCTTCTTCACCATTTCCAGCTTCCAGTGTATTAAAAAGTTCGGCAAGTCCGCTACTTAGATAATGGCGGATTTCATTATTGTCTTCTACGATAAGAATCGTACCACGTTTCTTGTCACCAGTTTCGATCGTTTCGTTTTCTACTTTTTCCGTATCAATGAAATACATCTCTTTCGAGTTGGTAGAATAAACTTGGTCCTCCTCATTTTTAGCGTCATTAGAAGCTAATTCGGAAGATTTATAGATATTTATATCCTGTGGCAGATAAACAGAGAAAGTACTGCCTTTGCCTTCTTCACTGTCTAACTCAATACGTCCGTGATGCAGTTCCACCAAACGTTGTACCAGTGACAGCCCGATACCACTTCCTACGTGCTCACTCTCTATCTGATAGAAACGTTCGAATATTTTCCCCTGCTTGTTGATAGGAATACCAATACCGGTGTCACTAACTTGCAGTACCAGCCAATTGTTTTCCTCTTTCAACGTAACAGTAATGCTTTGCCCGCTTTCTGTATATTTGAAAGCATTTGAAAGCAGGTTATTAACGATCAGTTCCAGATAATTCGGATCGAAAAGTTCCTCTTTTTCTTCCAGTTCGGAGTGGAGAGTATAAGTAATCTTCTTGTGGCGTGCCAGTTTATCGTAGAACAAGAAATTATCCTGTATCAGTTGATGCGCATTCTCTTTCTTTACTTTCAGCTCGAAAACTCCCAATTCGGCACGGCGATAATCCATCAACTGGTTGACAAGATGCAACAGACGATTGGCGTTGCGTTGGATATATTCCAGTTGGTTACGAGTCCAGCGATCACTAATCTTATTGATTATTTCTTGTAAAGGAGCTAAGATGAGAGTTAATGGCGTGCGAAGCTCGTGCGAAATATTGATGAAGAAACGCATCTTCATCTGGTTGATTTCTTCTTGATGCTCCTTGTCCCTGCGTTCAAGTTCCAGTTCCGCTTCCATACTCTTACGCATCCAGAAGAAGCGGAAGACGAAAGTGATAAACCCGATAAAAGTGGCGAGGAAAATCATGATTGCCCACCAGGTCTTGTACCATATAGGGAGAACTATGATTTCCAACATTGTAGGTACAGTATTCCATTTTCCGTCACTATTGGCAGCTTTTACCAAAAAGTGATAAGTGCCTTGTGGTAGGTTGGAGTAGGAGACAGTACGTTTATCTGTCAGATAATACCACTCTTTGTCATATCCTTCCAGTTTATAAGCGAAAGTGTTATGTTGTCCGGAAATATAATTGGATACTACAAATTCAATCGTGAAAGCTGTTTGCCATGATTTCAGGGTGATACTTTCTGTTTCATTGATATTTTTAGTCAGGATACCGGTTTCATCATCCGGGCGAACTGTCTTGTTAAACAGTTGAAGTTTAGTGATAACTACCGGAGGCGTATAAGGGTTATCCAGCAACAGTTCCGGGCGGAAAGTAGTGATCCCGTTGATACCCCCGAAATACATTTGACCGCTCGAAGTGCGGCAGAACGAAGAAGTATTAAACTGATTACTCTGTAATCCGTCGGATTCCGTAAAATTACGGAACCTCTCTGTTTCCGGATTGAAACAGGAAATACCACGGTTGGTACTTACCCAAAGACGTCCGAAAGTATCTTCCAGAATACCATATACCACATTGTTAGGCAAACCGTTAGCCGTAGTATATCGTTTGATTTTCTTTTCTTTTTCATTAAAACAGTAGAAGCCTTCACGCGTACCTACCCAGATGATACCGTTGGCAGCCTCGTAAATGCAATTGGTAAACGTCTTTGTTACAGATGATTCCGGCAGAATAGGCACCTTTTCTATCTCGATTCCTTCCTGCTGAAAGACAGATATACCTTCCTCACCCCCGACCCAAAGCCGTTTATGGGAATCTCTGAACAGGATTGTGATTCGTTGTGAAGTAAATGGAGTACCGTCCTTTTCCTTATCAATGGTGGTAAAACTCTTTTTTTCCGGGTTAAAACTAACCAGAGCACTTAATGTCCCCAATAAGAGGTTTCCCCCTTTGTCAGGAAGAATTGCATATACATTCTCATTCACCAACTGGCTGTTCAGCTGATTGAAACTTTCCATTTGTCCACTGTTACGGTGGAGAACAGTCAGACCACCCGCATGTGTTCCTATATATACAAGTGATTTTTGTTCATCTACATATACGGCTTTGATATTGTTGGAACCAATACCGATTTCCCGTTCGTCTTCCTGTAAGATATAGTGCGTAAACTGTTGTGTCTTTGTATTATACAGATTCAAACCACCATCATTCGTTCCTATCCATAAGTTCTTATCCTTATCTTCCGTAATGCAGCTGACTACGTTATCGCTTAGAGAATTCTTATAGGGAATACGCTGGATATTCTTGAATCTGTTGCGGATAGGATGGTAATAGTTCAATCCCCCGAAATAGGTTCCAAGCCACATACCTCCTTGCGAATCCATAAAGATACTGCGAACCGAACGTTGTGACAAACTGCCGTTTTCTACCGGACTGCTACTGTAGGAAACGAAAGAATCGCTTCCTTCATGATAAATGTTTAGATCATTGAACGTTCCTATCCATAAGCGATTTTGCGAATCCAGTGCCAGGGAGCGGATATAATTGGAACTGATACTTTTAGGATTGGAAGAAGAATGATGATAAGCCTTGACCTCTTTCGTTTTCGGGTTGAGCAGAAGCAGACCGGCTCCTTCGGTAGCTACCCATATACGGGTAGGAGATTGCTGCAAAATGGCCTGAATCTGTTTCGTTTCCGTTATCGGAGTAATCTTTTCCAGTTTCTTTTGAGGAATGGAATAGCTGTAAAGCCCGTCGACCGGGGTACCGATATAGATAATATCCCCCTGTCTGTAAAGAGCTGAAGCTATAAGCTTGTGCATAGCGGTACTAAAAGAATCGTCTACAAACTTGGATTCTTTAATATCGAACATGGTCAGTCCTTCCTGTGTGCTTATAAGCAACTGTTCCGGTGAGATTTCTGCAATACCATTGATTTGTTGCCGTTTGCCCTTTTTCTCGTAGAAGAAATTTCTGAATTTGTCTTTTTCTTCGTCATAATATGACAAACCATCCCGCGTACCGATCCAGACACGTCCCTGACTGTCAGTCTTTACGATTCGTGAAATGTCATTAGCAATACTGTTCGGATCCTCTTCATTATGTTGATAAACTGTAAATGAATACCCGTCATACTTGTTTACTCCATCATAGGTAGCGAACCACATATTACCTCTTTGGTCCTGATCGATAGAGAATACGGTGCTTTGTGACAATCCTTCGTTAATAGAAATATAAGAGAAGTTAATTTGCTCCGGAACTTCAGAAAAAACGCAATTAACCCCTATACATAGAAAGAGTAGACAGATTGTTGTTTTTTTAAGGCTGTTCATTATTAGTTCATAAGATTAATAATGGCATCAAAGATAGCAAAATCTTTTATATGGAGGTATTCAATAGAGAGAAAGTAAATATAGGGAATGAAAAAATACCACCAATTATACAGATTAGCACGGATTTTTATATCGACAATCTTCGAATTACAATTAAATCTGTGTTAATCTGTGTAATCGGTGGTGAAACTTGAAACTGGTAGGTAATTTATTTAGCTAAATCTCCTATCTCGTCTAAATTCTTCTGAATATCTTCGTCATTCAATGTATAATTCACCAGATCACCGGCCAAATACTTGTCATAAGAAGCCATATCGATCAGACCATGTCCCGAAAGATTGAACAGAATCACTTTCTCTTCTCCTGTCTCCTTACATTTGTTAGCTTCGCGGATAGCCGCTGCAATAGCGTGGCTGGATTCGGGAGCCGGAATAATACCTTCGGACTGCGCAAACAGACAACCGGCTTCGAAAGACTCCAGTTGCTGTATATCTACCGCTTCCATCAGATTATCTTTGAGCAACTGTGAAACGATTACACCTGCGCCGTGATAACGAAGCCCACCGGCATGGATATGAGCAGGAGCAAAATTATGTCCCAAAGTGAACATCGGCAGCAATGGAGTATATCCGGCTTCATCACCGAAGTCATATTGGAACTTACCACGTGTCAGTTTCGGACAAGAAGCAGGTTCGGCAGCAACGAAACGAGTCTTTTTCCCTTCCTGTATGGTGTGGCGCATGAACGGGAAAGAGATACCTCCGAAGTTGGAACCACCTCCGAAACAACCGATCACGATATCCGGATATTCGCCTGCCATTTCCATTTGTTTTTCAGCTTCCAGTCCGATAATAGTCTGGTGGAGAGTCACGTGGCTAAGTACGGAACCGAGCGTATATTTACAGTTGGGAGTCATTTGTGCCAGTTCGATAGCTTCCGAAATAGCAGTTCCCAATGAACCTTGATAAGTGGGGTGTTTAGTCAGAATATCTTTACCGGCGCGGGTAGACATAGATGGAGAAGGAGTGACCTGTGCTCCGAAAGTTTGCATGATGCTGCGGCGGTATGGTTTTTGTTCATAACTGATTTTTACCTGATAAACGGCAGCTTCCAGGCCGAAAACCTTGGCTGCGTAAGAAAGAGCGGCTCCCCATTGTCCGGCACCAGTTTCAGTGGTAATGTTGGTAACTCCTTCTTCTTTACAATAATAAGCTTGTGCCAATGCAGAGTTCAACTTATGCGAACCGATAGGGCTTACGCTTTCGTTCTTAAAATAGATATGAGCCGGAGTGCCGAGTGCTTTTTCCAAACCATAAGCACGAACCAGCGGAGTGCTGCGATAGTACTTGTACATTTCACGCACTTCTTCCGGTATTTCGATCCATGCATCCGTCTGATTCAGCTCCTGATGACACAGCTCTTTTGCGAAAATCGGATATAAATCTTCTGCTTTCAGCGGTTGTTTGGTTCCCGGGTGCAACGGAGGCATAGGTTTGTTCACCATATCAGCCTGAATGTTGTACCAGTAATGTGGAATTTCTTCTTCCGGTAGAATATACCGTTTTCTTTTTTCACTCATAATATTGTAGTTTTTTAGTTTTCTGTTGCCAAAAGTACTCAAATTTTTAATATTCGGAAAATTTTGTCAACAAAGAATCGCATTTGATTGTTATTTTAGTTAAGTTTGCACGACCCCGTTAAAAAAGATGATATGAAGATTTATCATAAGTTTTTATTGTATCAGAATAAACTGCTAAAACCCTATGTACGTATCTTGTTAGGGCTGGTAGAAGCACTCACCTATCTGGCGTCATTATTATTGATTGTCGGAGTAGTATATGAACATGGCTTTCCCTTGTCTATTGATGAAGTGGCGAATTTGCAGACATTGTATAAAACTGTCTGGATCATTTTTCTGATTGATGTCACTTTACATATCTCGCTGGAATACCGGAATACTAAAAAGCAATACCGGCGATTAGCCTGGATATTGAGTGGATTGTTATATCTCACGTTGGTACCTGTTATATTCCATCGTCCGGAAGAAGAAGGAGCTATTTTGCATATTTGGGAATTCTTACATGGGAAGTTTTATCATCTTTTGTTATTGTTAGTTCTTTCTTTCCTCAATCTGTCCAATGGGCTGGTGCGTCTGTTGGGACGGCGTACCAATCCGTCTTTGATATTGGCAGTTAGTTTTATGGCTATTATTCTGATTGGAGCAGGCTTGTTGATGCTTCCGCGCTGCACGGTGAATGGCATTACTTGGGTGGACTCTTTATTTACGGCTACCAGTGCCG
>ENA-OXGJ01000802-OXGJ01000802.1-human-gut-metagenome-genome-assembly--contig:-NODE-802-length-11603-cov-5.412106_pt1 | contig 11603 bp, 10 predicted proteins | sample MGYA00249835_ERZ652264 | MGnify/ENA primary metagenome ERZ652264 (study PRJEB26925, sample SAMN05826844) | human gut metagenome | biome: ENVO:2100002; feature: ENVO:00000062; material: ENVO:00002003... | reverse complement strand
TCTACAAAATTACCAACTCTATCTCATCTCCTGTTTACTGCGCAAATCTAAGGTATTCGGTACGATTTAATTCCTTACGAAAACAAAAATAGGGATTTTTTCTTAACTTTGGATTTTCAACCGACATTTTCACCGGCAGGCGGGTTCCCGGATTTCGAAGCCACGCCGAACACGGAAAACGACCGGAAAATCCCGTGTTTCCGACAAACGGAAGCGAAACGGCTGCCCGGAGCGTCGGAAAAAACGAAAAAACAGCCCGACGGTGCCCGGCGACGAAGACGGGGCGGATTCACCCTCTCCGCCGAACCGGAACCGACAACGACACATTCAACCGCAATCGCAATTATGAAAGAACCGCTGACCATCGCCCTGATCTACGATTTCGACGGCACGCTCGCCCCCGGAAACATGCAGGAATACGACTTCATCCCCGCCGTCGGCAAGAGCAACAAGGAGTTCTGGCACGACGCCAACCAACTGGCCGAGGAGCAGGACGCCGACATGGTGCTGACCTACATGGCCCGCATGATCCAGGAGGCGCGGTCGAAAGGCCTGTCCCTGCGACGCGAAGCGTTCCAGGAGTCGGGCCGCCGCGTGACCCTCTACAAAGGAGTCCGGGAGTGGTTCGCACGCATCAACGCCTATGGCGCAGCGCGGGGCATCCGGATACTGCACTACATCAACTCCTCGGGTCTGAAGGAGATCATCGAAGGGACGGAAATCGCCCATGAATTCCGGCGGATCTACGCCTGCTCGTTCCTGTACGACATCGACGGAGTCGCCTATTGGCCCGCCGTAGCGGTCAATTACACCAACAAGACCCAGTTCATCTTCAAGATCAACAAGGGCGTCGAATCGGTCTTCGACAGCAAGCTCGTGAACCAGTACATCGAGGAGGACAAGCGCCCGGTACCCTTCCGGCGCATGATCTACGTGGGCGACGGTACGACCGACATCCCCTGCATGCGGCTGGTGAAGAACTCCGGCGGACATTCGATCGCCGTCTATAACCCCGAGATCCGAAACGCCCGGCGCGAACTGAACGGCCTGATCCGCGACAATCGCGTAAGCCACGTCTGCCCGGCCGACTACTCCGAAGGTTCCGAAATGGATACGCTCGTCAAGACGATCATCGACAAGATCGAGGCGGATCACCGGCTGGAGCTGCTCGAAACTCCCCGCACGTAGCACAAAGGAATCCGTTGCGATTCGACGGAAAGCCATCACCCGGGTTCCGCAAAAACACACAGCACACGCAAGCAATCCGAAATGATCCGGAAATTCGACGAAACCGAACAATACGATACGTCTATGAAAATCATCTTTGCAACCAATAACGCCCACAAATTGAGTGAAGTGCAAGCCGTTCTCGGCCCGGATTTCGAACTCGTCACACCCCGTTCGGTCGGCATCACCGAGGAGATTCCCGAACAACAGGACACCATCGCGGGAAACGCTTCGCAGAAAGCCCGCTACGTTCATGACCGCACGGGCTGCGACTGCTTCGCCGACGACACGGGACTCGAAGTCGAAGCATTAGGCGGTGCACCGGGTGTGCACTCGGCCCGCTACGCCACCGACGGGCACGACTTCGCCGCCAACAACGAACTCCTGCTCCGCAACCTGGAGGGCGTCGGCAACCGCCGGGCCCGCTTCCGCACGGTCATCTCGCTGATCCTCGACGGCGAGGAGCACCTCTTCGAAGGGATCGTCGAGGGGCACATCGCCCAGTGCGCTTCGGGCTCCGAAGGCTTCGGCTACGACCCGCTCTTCATTCCCGAATGGAGTGCCAAGACCTACGCAGAAATGGACCCGGCAGAGAAAAACGCTCTCTCGCACCGGGGCCGCGCCGTGCGTAAATTAGCGGAATTTTTGCATAACCGGGGGAAATAAGCTACCTTTGCCCCGCTTATGGAAATGAAACGATACCAAAAGGAGGAGAACTTCTCGCCCGAGAAGATCGCAAAACTCCGCGAACACTATAAGGCGATTCTCGAACTGCTGGGCGAAGACCCGGCACGCGAGGGTCTGCTCAAAACCCCCGAACGGGTGGCCAAGGCCATGTCGTTCCTCACGCAGGGTTACGAGGACGATCCGTTGGCGATCATCCGCTCGGCGACCTTCAAGGAGGAGTACCGGCAGATGGTACTGGTGAAGGACATCGAATTATACTCGCTCTGCGAGCACCACATGCTGCCCTTCTACGGCAAAGCGCACGTGGCGTACATCCCCAACGGATACATCACGGGCCTTTCGAAAATCGCCCGCGTGGTGGAGAGCTTCGCCCGCCGCCTGCAGGTGCAGGAACGCCTGACGGTGCAGATCCGCGACTGCATCCAGGAAGCCCTCAACCCGATGGGCGTCGCCGTCGTGATCGAAGCCAGCCATATGTGTATGCAGATGCGGGGCGTCGAAAAGCAGGGTTCGGCCACGACTACCTCGGCATTCACCGGAGTATTCCTCTCGCACCCGCCTACGCGCCAGGAGTTCATGACGCTGATCAGCAACAAATACCGGTAAAATAACGACGGCCGTCCGCTGGCGACGGCCTGCATCCGATAGAAAAACGCCCGATCGTCGGGCGTTTTTTATTTTTGCGTTTACTGCTTCATCAGACCTCTTTAGGAGCGCAGCGCCCCGAGTTCCTTCCTAAAGGAGGAGCCGAATTACAGATGCGGCGCAGGTCCGCGAACAAGCGCCCCCGGATTCGGCGCTGCAATCGTCGGATAAGAATGTACATCGAAAGATATGATTGCCTTTATTTCAGCCCCGGAGGGGAGGTATGGCAGAATTCCTCACAAGCGGCGTCAGAACAGCTCCAACTGGTCGATCCCGGCATTGAACGTCAGCCGGTGGTGGGGCGTAAGCCCGTAACGGCGGATCGCCAGGCGATGTTCGCGGGTCGGATAACCTTTGTTGCGCTCCCAACCGTATTCGGGAAAATCCCCGGCGAGGCGCTCCATATATTCGTCGCGGTGGGTCTTGGCCAGCACCGACGCGGCGGCAATATCCGCATATTTGCCGTCTCCCTTGACGATGCAGCGATACGGAATGTCGAGCGTCGTGCGGAACCGGTTGCCGTCGATCGCCAGAAATCCCGGACGGATCGGCAATTCCGCGACCGCCAGCGACATTCCTTCGAACGAAGCGTTCAGGATGTTGATCTGATCGATCCGCTCGGCAGAAACGGCCTTTACGACCCAGGCAAGGGCCTCGCGCTCGACGATCGCACGCAGCAAATCGCGCTGACGCGCGGTCATCTGCTTCGAATCGTTCAGCAACGGGTGGCTGAAGTCCGGAGGCAGCATCACCGCAGCGGCAAAAACAGGCCCCGCGAGGCACCCGCGCCCCGCCTCGTCGCACCCGGCTTCGGGCAGCTCTTTCTGGTAGCAATTCTCCAACATCCGAAACAAAGTTATTATCGCACGATTTCGATGCCCCCTTCGAAAACCGACAAGCCAGCGCCGATCTCCGCAAAAACAAGGGAACCCGGGGTGTGCGCCGAAACGCTTCGGACCTCCCCGAAATACCGCACGCATTTTCGCAAAATTAAAAATATCGGCAATCATATCCAATTTTACACCGACGTTTCGATCACCCCGGATTTGCCGGAGCCTCCCCGAAATTCCTCCGAAAAGCAGGAGGCAGGCTTCAGTACGGAACCGTAACTACCGCCCAAGGCGGCAGACAACGGCCGTTCGAGGCAAAGTCCCGGGACCAAAAACAGATCCGGAATAAAATCGTATATGGTTCCAAAATAATTACGGTTTCGTCCGCTTTTTTCCTAATTTTGTAGCCGGGATTATATACTCCAATGTACCTTTGGGGGAGTGTTGCGCCCCGAGTTCCCTCCGAGGAGGAAATTTAGGGGAGGGCAGCCTTACAGGCGCGGCTTCGGACCACGAATAAGCGCCCCTCGGATTCGGCGCTGCAATCGTCGGATAAGAGTGTGCATCGAAAGATATAATTGCCTTTGTAGCGGCCGTTTCCGACAAGCGAACGCAATGCTGAATTTTCGGCACCTTGCCGGGAACAGAAACCGCAGCCCGCATTCGGACAAAACCATCGTCGAACCATGAAACCGGACATTATCCGCCAACCCTTACTGCTGGCCATCGCGTCCATACTGGTCGTCATCGCAGCCGCCATGACGACCGGGACAACTATTTCACCGGCTCCGGAAACGATGATTTCCACCCCGCTGGGTGACCTGATCGGCTTGTTCCAGGAACGATTCCCCCGCTGCTCCCGCATCCTTTGCGGCGGCCTGCTCCTACTGACGGGCATTCTCTGCGGGAGGCTGGCGGTCCGCTACGGACTCTGCCCCGTCAGCAGTACGCTGACCATCCCCCTGTACGGACTGGTCGCCTGCGGAATCCTCCTGGGGCAGGAGTATCTGACGGAATCCGTCGCAGCGTTCGTCCTGCTGTTATCGACCCAGAACTTCTTCGCCTGCTTCCGCAACGGCTACGCGATCGGAGCCGTGTTCCGGGCTTCGTTTTTCCTGGGGCTGCTGCCGCTGCTCTATGCCCCGCTGCTTCCCCTGCCGCTGTTGGTCCTGGCCGCAGCATTCTGCTTCCGACGGACCTTGCGCGAAGTCTTCGTATCGCTGTGCAGCGTCGTACTCCCTTTCCTGGCCGTCTGCTACATCGCCTGGGGGCAGGGAGCCAATCCCCTGGATACCCCCGCCGGATTATGGCACTCCTTCGTCAGCGACAGCGGATACCGGATTTTCGCCAATACGCCTCCGCTCGTCCCCGCACTTCTCGGAATCGTCCTTTTCATCGTACTCTGCGCCATCTTCTTCGGACTCATCAGTTTCCGCACGGTAAGCATCAAAGCCCGGGGCATGCTGACCTACACCATCCTGCTCTTTACGGTGACGGGCTGCCTGATAGCAGTACCGAGCGTCACGCCGGGACTGCTGGCTGTCGCAGCCGTACCCGCAGCACTGCTCATGCCCCTGACCTTCATCCGCATCCAACGTACCGTCGGAACTCTGCTGTATCTCATTTTGTACATCACTTGCATTGTAAATATATTGCAATAAAAAACGCGTAAAATGTTGAAATAGTATATATTTTAACATTTTCGATCTAATTTTTTCCTATTTTAATTTGAATATACAACCTTAGATTGTATATTTGATTCATAATCTTCGATAAAAGGCTATGGACACCGGCCTTCATCGAGCCATAAAATCTTCCGATTATGAACGAATCCTACGACACCCAAACCGTTAATCCGTCGATCGAAAAGTATGTATCGGCCTCCAACAACGGTATCGAAACCCATAAGTTTACCCGCTGCGTGATCGGATATATCCTCCACGGAGAAAAATACGTCTATTACGACGATAAATGCTACAAGTTCTCCCAGGGAGATCTTTTCTTCCTCGGTATGGGTTGCCACTATACCAAAAACATCCCCGCGCAGGGACATCCCTACGAACAGATCCTCGTTCGCTATACCTCGGAAGAGCTGCAACGCATCCTGCTGCACCTCAACATCGCCTACAAGCTGAATATCACCAACAACCACCAGTGCGACGACTGCCGTACCCTGAACCACGCCACGATGCCGGGCTGGAGTTCGATCCGGCGTTTTTTCAGCCACATCGACGATTGTCTCACGGAAGGATCGCTCCTGGACGACCCGACCGCTGAAAACCTCAAAATGACCGAACTGCTCTACCTGATCGTTTCGCACGGGGATTGTTGCATCAAAAGCAAGCTGCTGGGCAACGTCGATGCGGCCCGGGACAACCTCCAGCAAATCGTCTATTCCAACATCTTTTCCGATATTTCGGTCGAGGAGATCGCAAAACGCTGCAACCGCTCCCTGACTTCGTTCAAAAAGGAATTTTTCCGCATCTACGGGACCTCGCCCCACCAATGGCTCATCCGGCAACGCCTGATCCATGCCCGGTTGCTTCTGATCTCGACCGACAAGGCGATCGCCGAAATCGGCACCGCATGCGCCTTTCCCAACACCTCGCACTTCATCAAACTCTTCCGCAAACAATACGGCATGACACCCGCGACCTACCGCAACCGGCATCGCGGACCCGAAGAGTTGCAGCCGACGCCGCAAGCCGAAGCCGCCGTACGGGAAACAGCCATTTCGGTAACGGCGTAACCTCATCCGACCCGACCCGCAAAGGCATGCTTCCGCCTCTGCAAACCGTCCTCTCCCGCACCTCGGGGACGGCGTGGTTCGCTTCGGGCCACCGCCGCGAATTTTCCGGCGGCAGGACACCGATTCGGATAAAATCCTTATCTTTGCGTGGAATCCGTTTTCCGTATCGACCGGCCGCATTTCGGCACGATTCGAACGAATTCGGCTCCGCGTCCGACCTTCACCGTCCCGGACGCGCCATAACGCATACGCCATGGAATTTTTCAATCGCATCATCACTCATTACGGCTGGGAAGGCACGGCCCTCGCGGGCGTCCTTCTGGTCATGTTCGGGATCCAGTTATATTACTACCTGTTCGTTTACGGGCGCATACCCAAATACAAGGACACCCGGCGTCCGGAGATCCTCTCCGAAACCCCTCCGGTATCGGTGGTGATTCCCCTCTTCTCGGAAGACTACGCCTTCGTGGAGGAGATCCTGCCGCTCATCGTCGCCCAGGAGTACCCCGACTTCGAAGTGGTGATCGTCTATGTAGGCCGGGACACCGACTTCTACGACGACCTGGTCCGCATCAAACAGTCGTTCCCACAGATCACGGCCACCAAGATCGAACTGAATCCCCGCTTCCCGATCTCGCCCAAAATGGCGCTCAACGTCGGGATCAAATCGGCCCATTACGAGCACCTTCTCTTCACCACACCGGACGTGTACCCCACCTCGGACCGCTGGCTCTCGCTCATGGCGAACGGCTTCCGACGCGGCGAAATCGTGCTCGGCTACTGCGGCATGGAGCGCGGGAAAGGGTTTGCGAACTACCTGATCCGCACCTGGCGGATGATGCACTCGGTGGACTGGATCTCGAGCGCCGTCTGCGGCAGACCCTACCGGGGCATGCGTCAGAACTACGGATTCACCAAGCGGCTCTATTTCGGCGCCAACGGCTTCAGCCACCTCAATATGAATATCGGAGAAGACGACCTGTTCATGTCGCGGATCATCGCACCCGGCAATGTCAGCGTGGTCCTCTCTCCCCGCGCTACCCTGCGTGAAAAGAGCTGGGGAGGACTCAGGTGGTGGATCGGCACCCAGCGTTTCTTCGGGGGAGCCATTCCTTTTTATCCCTTGTGGGTCAAGAACTTCATCCAGTGGGAACTGGGCAGCCGCATCCTCTTCTGGCTGGCAGCGATCGTCGCCCTGGCGGTGATGCCCTGGGAATTCAAGATCGCCGCAGGGGTACTGCTGCTCGCGCGTTTTGCGATCGTACTCGTCGAGGCGAGGCGCATCAGCCGCCGCCTGGGTGAAGAGAAAATCTGCGGACGTTACTTCCTGTACGACCTGCTGAGTCCGTTTTTCGCCCTGCTACTGGGGCTGTTGCTGCTGCGCAAAGACGAGCGGGTATGGAGATAGCCGACTATATCATAGCCGACGACCGGGCGCTCGTGGAGCTGGTATTGCAGGGCGACAACATCGCCTTCGAATACCTTTTCGAGCGTTACAAGGAGGCTATACACCGGCTCTTCATACAGCGCACCAACAACCCCCTGGACGCCGACGACCTGCTGCAGGAAACCTTCATCAAAGTCTATATCAACATCCACCGCTACAACCCGGCCTACACCTTCGGACAGTGGGTTTACACCATCGCCCGGAACACCTTCGTCGATTTCATCCGCCGGCGCCAGGAGGACCTGCCCATCGACGACAAATTCACGGCACCGCCCTCCAACAACCCCACGCCCGAAGAGAACATCATCCGCAAACAGCAGCGCACGCAGATCGAACGCTACCTCCAGGCCATGCCGCCGCGCTACCGACAACTGATCGTCATGCGTTTCTTCGAAGAGTACTCCTACGAAGAGATCGCCATGAAGCTCGAACTCCCGCTGGGCACCGTCAAGACCCAGATCCACCGCGCCCGGGAGCAGATGTGCCGCCTGATCGCCGCAGATGAAAAATCCTGACGTTTCCGACCGGCGAACGCCGCAGAACGAACCACTCCGACCTGCCTAAAAAAAATTCAACGCCCACAAACCTTATGATTGCCCTGATCGACAAATACTTCCCCGACCTGACCCGCCCGCAGCGCGGGCAATTCGAAGCGCTGTACGCACTGTACGCCGACTGGAACGCCAAGATCAACGTGATCTCGCGCAAGGATTTCGACCAACTTTACCTGCGGCACGTGCTGCACTCGCTCGCCATCGCCAAGGTCTGCCCCTTCGCCCCGGGAGCGCGGGTGCTCGACGTGGGGTGCGGCGGCGGCTTCCCGTCCGTTCCGCTGGCGATCCTCTTCCCCGAGGCGCATTTCACGGCCGTGGACTCGATCGGCAAGAAAATCAAGGTCGTGCAGGGCGTTGCGGAGGGACTCGGCCTCGCCAACCTCACCCCCCTCTGCGCCCGGGCCGAAACACTTCCCGAACGGTACGACTATGTGGTTTCCCGCGCCGTGACGGAGATGCCGACCTTCGTCGGCTGGGTCTGGGACAAGATCGACCGGGGGCAAAAGGGCGCCCTGCCCAACGGCATCCTCTACCTCAAGGGCGGCGACCTCGCGGACGAGTTGAGCCGTACCGGTATGAAGTGGACGGAGTACCCGATCCCCGCATTCTTCGACGAAGCGTTCTTCGAAACCAAAAAGGTGGTGTACGCCGCCAAATAAACGGGGATTCACCCGACGACCGTCCCGACTGCCTGGCCATGCAGGAACTGTAAAAGGCCCCGCAGACGAAAGACAGGCCCGATTATGAAATCGTACCGTCCCGATTTTTCGGAATCGCAACTCAAGGCCTCTACCACCGGAAAGGGGCGAGAAGCCGGAACAAACGACCCGAATGCCGCGAAACGGCAGTAGCCGACAGCGGAAAACCATCCGGCAACAGGGAAGACAGGAAGAACAATGCTAAAAATTCAGAAATTCAAACGACATAGCCTTATGAAAGAAACAGTACTGGTAACGGGCGGCGCCGGATACATCGGATCGCACACGGCCGTCGAGCTGATCCAGGCCGGATTCGATGTGGTGATCGCCGACAACCTCTCGAACTCCGACCGTCAGGCCGTGGAGGGCGTCCGCCGCATCACGGGCGCCGAAGTGCCCTTCGAGCAGATCGACTGCTGCGACCTGCAGGCGATGCGGCGGCTGTTCGAACGCCACGAATTCCGTTCGGTCATCCACTTCGCCGCGTCGAAAGCGGTCGGGGAGTCGGTCGCCGAACCGCTCAAATACTACCGCAACAACCTGCTTTCGTTCCTGAACGTCGTGGAGCTGATGCGCGATTTCGGGCGGCCCAACATCCTCTTTTCCTCCTCCTGCACCGTATATGGCGAACCCGACGCCCAGCCCGTCACCGAACAGACGCCCCGCAAGCCCGCCACGTCGCCTTACGGCAACACCAAACAGATCTCCGAAGACATCCTGCGCGACGCCATCGCCGCCCATCCCGGTCTGCGGGGCATCGCCCTGCGCTACTTCAACCCGATCGGCTCGCATCCCTCGGCCCTGATCGGCGAGCTTCCGAGAGGCGTCCCCCAGAACCTGGTCCCCTATGTGACGCAGACCGCCGCCGGGATCCGCGAATGCCTGAGCATCTTCGGCAACGACTATCCGACGCCCGACGGCACCTGCATCCGCGACTACATCGACATCGTCGATCTGGCCCGCGCCCACGTAGCTGCCCTGCACCGCCTGATCGAAGAGCGCGCCGCCCCTTACGAGGTCTTCAACGTCGGCACCGGCCGGGGCGTTTCGGTGCTGGAGCTGGTCCGCGGATTCGAACGGGCCAACGGACTGAAACTCAACTACCGCTTCGCACCGCGCCGCGCCGGAGACATCACGGCGATCTGGGCCGATCCCACGCTGGCGAACACCCTCCTGGGCTGGCGTGCCGAGCGGCCGCTCGAAGAAACGCTCCGCACGGCCTGGCAATGGCAACTGCACCTCGGGCAGAGATAACCTTCCCACCGACAGAACATATTGCGGAGAGCGCATCCGGAGCCGTTCCGGATGCGCTCTCCGCATACTCCTCTCTCCCGCTTCGACATCCGGCCCCGGCTGGTCCTTCGCACCGGACCGACCGCCTCCCCTGCGCCTGCAAAGGCTTTTTTCATCTTTTTCGCAACAGAAAGGAGAAGCGATTGATATTTTTTGTATTTTTGCATCAATTGGGAAAATAATGAACTTAAAATGCCGAAATTGCATGAAGAGAAGGTAAACGTCCTGAAAAAACCGGAATGGCTGAAAATCCGGCTTCACCGCACCGCAGAATACGCGGACGTGCAACGCATCGTCAGGGACCACTCCCTGCACACGATCTGCAGCAGCGGTCTATGCCCGAACAAAGCCGAATGCTGGAGCCGCAGGACAGCGACCTTCATGATATTGGGTGAAATCTGTACGCGCAACTGTCGATTCTGCGCCACCCTTTCGGGCCGGCCTCTGCCGCCCGATCCTTCAGAACCCGCCAAACTCGCCGAAAGCGTCCGTTTGATGGGATTGCGGCATGTGGTGGTAACCTCCGTTACACGCGATGACCTGCCCGACGGCGGCGCGGCCCACTGGGCCGAATGCGTCCGCGCGATCCGGGCGGAAAATCCCGACGTCACAATTGAGCTCCTTATTCCCGATCTGGATGCGAAACCCGACCTGCTGGACACGGTGATCGCCTCCGGGCCCGATATCATCGGGCACAACATCGAAACCACCGAACGGCTGACCCCCCTGGTACGTTCGCGGGCCCGTTACCGTACGAGCCTCGACGTGCTGCGCTATTTAAGCGAAAAGGGCGCCGTCGCCAAGAGCGGCCTGATGGTCGGACTCGGTGAGAGCGATGAAGAAGTTTTACAGACCTTGCGCGACCTGCACGCCGCCGGCGTGGAGATCGTTACCCTCGGCCAGTACCTTCGTCCCACTCTGGAGCATCACCCCGTTGCGGCGTACATTACTCCCGAAAAATTCGACTGGTACCGGCAGCAGGCGCTCGACATGGGCTTCAGCTACTGCGCGAGCGGTCCGATGGTGCGTTCGTCGTACCTGGCGGACGAAGCGCTCGGCTCGGTGCGTCTGAAGCGACAGGTTTCCGCGAAAGCCTGAGTCTTCCCGCCGCGCGGGAAAAGGTCTGCGACAAAGAAAGTGTTGAACCGACGCTTTCCGGATTTACGGTATCCGTACGGAGCCGGACGGAGAGGTGTCGTAACGTAATTTACGATGTTTGTCGAATACCGGGACCTCGGACAAATGGACTACAAAGCCTGCTGGGAGTACCAGCAGAGGCTTTTCGACACCCTCCTGCGGGCCAAGGGAACCCCGGCGGAGGGCGCGGGCTATTTGCTCCTGGTGGAGCATCCGGCGGTCTATACCCTCGGCAAGAGCGGCCATGCGGAGAACCTGCTGGTCGGCGAAGAGTATCTGCGCAGCATCGGCGCCGAATTTTACCACATCGACCGGGGCGGCGACATCACCTTCCAC
>ENA-OXGJ01000781-OXGJ01000781.1-human-gut-metagenome-genome-assembly--contig:-NODE-781-length-11799-cov-8.914510_pt1 | contig 11799 bp, 8 predicted proteins | sample MGYA00249835_ERZ652264 | MGnify/ENA primary metagenome ERZ652264 (study PRJEB26925, sample SAMN05826844) | human gut metagenome | biome: ENVO:2100002; feature: ENVO:00000062; material: ENVO:00002003... | reverse complement strand
CCGAGACATACCGCGCGAATTTATGCGATTAGCATAAATTCTGTGCATCGCGAAGCGTGTTGCTGTGAACGGAGTGAACAGTAACATCATCAATCCATATGGTTCTTTTTTTCGCATCATATTTTCTTGTAAAACAGACAGTATCGCGGTATAATATGGGTATATAATTTTAGCAGGCTAATCACTTGTTATGCTTGATAAAGGAGGCCGAAAATGAGTAAAAACAAGCACAAATTTCTTACATTTGCTGCTCTGATGACCGGCGCAACTGTTGCTGTTCATTTCATTAACCACACGATTGCTACTGCTGCACAATTAAAACAGATGCTCCACATTTCTAATGACAATTACTTTGAATGGCGCTTTGGGAACATTTATTATACTAAAAAGGGAACTGGGTCACCGATTCTTTTGATTCATGACACTTTACCTGGAGCTTCCGGGTATGAATGGAGCAAAATTGAAGACGAACTGGCAATTGACCATACCGTATATACTGTTGATTTGTTAGGATGCGGACGTTCGGACAAATCCAGCATTACCTATACAAATTTTGTTTATGTTCAGATGATCAGTGATTTTATCAAAAAAATAATTGGTCAGAAAACAGATGTGATTGCAAGTGGTTTTTCAGGCTCTTTTGTTACTATGGCCTGTCACAATGAGAAAGAACTTTTTAACAAAATCATGCTGGTAAATCCGCCCAGCCTGACTCAATTAAAACAGATGCCAAACAGAAAGGACCGCCTGTTAAAAGCAGCTCTGGAAATTCCGATTTTCGGAACTCTGGTTTATCATATGATCGTATCACGTGATAATATAAATAATCTTTTTATCGAGAAGATGTATTTTAATCCATTCCATGTGGATAATCAAATGGCAGATGCTTATTATGAAGCAGCTCATAAAGGTGGATATTATACCAGATTTTTGTACTCCAGTCTTGCAGCTAAGTATATAAATATAAATATCTGTCATGCACTTAAGGCACTGGATAACAGTATTTATATTGTTGAAGGTGAAACAGAGCCAAACGGAAAGGCTGTCACTGATGATTATTGTGCCTCCAACCCGGCTATTGAAGTTTCTGTTCTCAAAGAAACAAAACATCTTCCACATGTTGAAGCACCTGAAGCGTTTCTTGAACAGGTTAAAATCTTCTTTTAAGCCTTATATTTAAGCCAGAATGAGTCGACGAGTTGATTTTGAGACAGTTTTGAAGGATAAATTTTTTTATTTCAAGTCGGAAGAAGGCGACGTTGCGGTGACTACAGCAACCGAATTCGGACAAAATATACCGCAAAGTGGGGCGTGCAGATTGTGGGAATGATTTTTCAAACACGCTCTAATACAACCAAAAGTGAGGCAGGCATATGGAAGAAATTCTATATGCCTGCCTCACTTTTTTATAGATTCGTTTATTCTTTTACTCTTCTGTACTGTCCGTTTCCTGAGAATCTGTATTCTCCTCTTCGGATGTATCAGAATCGTTTGTTATGCCGGCTGTTTCAGATGTACTGTCATCGGACTCTTCTATGCTCTCACCTGGCATATCTGTTGAATCTGATTTAGTATCATCTGTTGTTGCTTCGTCTGAATCTGTCTTATCTGAACTATCTTCTTCTGTTCCAACAACTGATTCAAATGCTGTGAACAGTTCTTTTACATTCATCTTATTTACGAGATATACTTTATTATCCACCACTGCTGCATAATAGTTTGTATCGTAGCTATAGTATGCAACTTCCTGTGTATCACCGTCTTCTTCTGTAAATGTAGCTGTCAGTTCTGCATCACCGTCAGGTTCATATTTATCTGTCAGACGTTTCTGAGCCGTCATGTTGATCAGTTTATTGTAGAATGTTGTAAATGTTGTTTCATCCAGATCAGAACCATTCAGTTTATAGGTAACTGTTTCTGTATCGTTTCCATCATCATCTGTGGATGTTTCACGTGAAACATTTACTTTATAATCACTGCCCTGATAATTTACTTTGAGGCTTCCGAGGCTGTTTAAAGATACATAACTTACTGTCATATCCCAGAAGTCTTCTTCTGATTTATCAGTGAGCGCGGACAGAGTATCCGTTGACATCGTATAGACTTCATTGCTGTCATTTACCATGACATATCTGCTGCTGTCATCTGTTTCATTTCCAACAAGAATTGTAAGCTGCTTATCTGCCATCTTAGTTTCACTTACACTTTCGTCTGATTCTGTATCCTGTTCAGCATCGTCACTGTTTTCTTCCACAGATGAAGCATCTTCATCTGCCGCCTCACCGGAAGCTGTCGTATCATCTTGTGTGTCATCATCAGCAACTTCTTCCTGATAATCTACTGTGATTGTTGCATATGGTTTATCCAGACCATATTTGCTCTTGTCGTCGCATTTATAATCTGCAAGTGAACTATATGCCATGCTTCCGAATGAAGATACCAGAGAACTTACGGTAGCTGAGTCTGCTTTTTCTTCATCCTCGCTGCCTTTTACTGACCAGGTACTTGTATCTTCGTCTTTTGATAATTCATAGGAATTATCGCCGTTTACAGAAATTTTTGTAATGGTATCTGTATTGGAAATTGCAGGGAAATCTTCCATCTGCGCATAATCATTCAATGATTTGGTAAACGGCTCTACGCAGGAAGAATCTATCAGGTATACTGTCTTCTCATCATCATCTTTTCTTACATAATACTGACTGGTGGAGGAATTTTCATCTCCCACATACAGTGTAGTTGTTATGTCATCGCCATCTTCCTCATCAGATTTTGTTACAATCTTAATCGTGTTTGACGGAGAGTCCAGACCATATTCTGAAAGATCATCTACGTCCTCCAGAACTCTGTCTGAATCGACAGATGCAATAGCAGATGCTGCACTGTCCAGAGTAGTCTGATTTACCGGAAAATCTGTTTCGTCTTTCTTTACCCAGCTGTCATCATCTTTTTCAAATGTTGTCTCTGTATCATCAACCATAAAATCCAGAGATTTAATGTTATCTGTTGATGCAGTAAATACAGTTGTGCTTTCTTCAGAATCTTCTTCGGATTCTTTCTGCTCCTGATGGGCTACGTAGGTTTTTACACCTGCGTAAGCCCCGCAGCAGATACCAAGAACTACAACTGCAAGAACCATTTTTACAGTTTTATTCTTCATTTAAGCTTTTCTCCTCTTCATCCAGACTGCAACCCCTACAACAAGGAAGAATCCAGGAATCAGACCGATGGTGCAGATCTTCCAGAATGCAGCATCATAGTCTGTAAGTGTCAGATAAGATACAGACAGGCTCTTGGATGGAATAGATACGGTTGCACTGTCTTCTGTGTCTGTCATCCACTTCAGGGATTCGATGATCAGCTTCTCATTTCCGCCGGATACCATCTGATTTACCTGTGATTCCATCAGATTGGAAGTTGAATAGTATACGATCTGCGTTTCTTTGTCATCATCCAGAGTCTCTGTGATGCTTACTCCCAGATCAAATGGGCCAGCTTCGTCTCCGTCTTCTTTCTCCAGAGTATCACTGTTCAGATCTGTCTTGGAATATGCCTGGTCTGATGTGGTGAGGATACTATTGATCGTTACAGTATCTCTTACATCATCCATTTTTTTGATTCCCTGTGCATATGGTACAAGTACATAATATCCTCCGGAAACAGTCTCAGAGCTTGCATCTGTGCTGTTTATAGTCGGAACCAGATAATATGGCATCTGCATTGCATAATGCTGATTATCACCTTCAAATACGATTCCAGCTTCTCTCTGAACACCATAGTTTTCCAGAACTGCATCAAAGTTTGGCAGGTCTTCTGTTGTATAATCAGAGAAAATCATCGCCTTTCCGCCATTTTCAAGATAATCAATAATAGCAGTCTTTTCATCTTCTGAAATATCTGTGGATGGAGAATCAATGAACAGGCAGTCTGCATCATCCGGAACACTTCCCTCTGTAAGAAGATTCAGAGACTGAATATCCATGTTTGCCTTCTCGATGTCTTCTTTGATAGTAGAATCCATCTCCTTCTCACCATGTCCCTCGAGTGTATAAAGGATCGGGAGATCTTCGGATGTTACATATCCGATCGCACTTGTGATCTGACCTTCACCGTCGAAACCGGTGGTCTGAGAGCTGTAGGTCTGATAATCAATTGTGCTCTCATAGATATTGTTGTAATCAATAACTTTATTTCTGTCGCCGCATACAACGATCAGACTGTTTGCAGAAAGATCATCACTTGTATATTCCGTTACAAATTTAGGATTTACTACAGGATCCTTCTGCTCTACTTTAATATGCTTGGATTCATCTTCATATTTCTTAAGCAGATTGGTAATATTCTCATCTTCAGAACCGCTCTGTGCAATCTGGTAAATTGTTACGTCCTTGTCCAGATCTTTCAGCATTGCTTTTGTATCATCCCCAATACTGTAGAGTTTCTGGCTGCTGATATCAATTTCTGAATATTTGGACGGAATCGCATTTACGATCATGTTGAGCACTACAACTACTGCAATAAATATCACTGACATAACCATTGTGTAAGAACCGTTTTTGATATGCTTCTTACTGATGGTGCCAATCAGTTTCTTTTTGTCAAATTTTTTATGCTTATTATTTTTCATCTTTTCTTTCAGTTTCATTTTCTTTCACCTCCCCACTAATTCCAGCGTCTCTTCAAAATAGACTGTGTTGTAAGGAACAGGCATACTGCGATCACAGAAAGAAAATATACAATTCCTTTTATATCAAAGATGTTACTTGTAAAATTATCAAAGTGTCCGCTCAGATTAAACACATCCAGGACTTTCTGAATACCGCCCTCAAAAATACTGGATTTTACTACATAAATAATAATCAGTGCCACTTCTCCGATCACACCGATCACTGCTGAGATCAGAATATTCTTGATCATGGTATAGATAATGATGGCTGCTGCCAAGATCAATAACCCAAATGTCACGCATGTCGACATAGATGTCTGAGAGAAGAAGGAAGAAATACCATTCATCATGTAAAATGCAAATAAGAAAACAAATGTGAGTACCGCTGCAATTACCTGGCTCTCAGTTAATGCTGACATAAATACACCGATTGCAATATTTGCACATCCCAGGAGAAAGAATCCCAGGACTGCTGTATATGCAGATGCAAACTCTACTGTGCCAAACCTGGACATAATCAGTGGATAAGTACACATAACTGCCATCGGAACAGCAAATACAGTTACCAGTGCAAGATATTTACCTATTACAATACCGCTCACAGAAACCGGTGCTGTCAGAAGCAGCTGATCTGTTTTCTGTTTTCTTTCCTCTGCAAGTACACGCATAGTCAAAATCGGTACTCCGATCAGGAATGCAAAGGTAATTGCGCTTAAGGTGTATTCAAATTTCGGATATGCTGATGAAAGCTGATATGCTGAAAAATAAATACCTGTCAATACAAGAATGAAAAAGATAAATAAATATCCTACCATGGATGTCAGGTAACTTTTCAGCTCTCTTTTATATATAGCTGTCATAGTTATTTCTCTCCCCCTTTATCATTATTCTGTTCTTCCGGTATTTCTGCTGATGTCTGTTTTACGTTTGTCTCGTTTGATCTACCGGCATCAGTATCTTTATCTTCCGGTGTATTTGGGACTTCGTCTGCAGATATTGGTTTATCGGATGCAGTAAGTTCAAGGAAGATTTCCTCCAGTGATACTTTCCTGGACTTCATCTCATAGATTGGGCTGTTAATTTCCGACATTTTGTAGAATACTTTTTCCCGAATGTCATTCTGCTCCTCTGTTGAAACTTTCACACTCCAGAGATTCTGTTTCTCATCTTTTTCCATTGTTACGCTGTTAACTCCCTCGATTCCCTCGAGAGCCTGCCTGATCTGTATTTTTTCACCTTTAATAAGCATCTCCAGAGTATTAGATCCCTCTGCAAGTTTTCCAAGATTCTCAGGAGTATCGCTTGCTACCAGTTTTCCATGAGAAATGATCAGCACGTAATCGCATACCGCGCTTACTTCAGAAAGTATATGCGAGCTGAGAATAACGGTATGTTTCTTTTTTAATTCTTTAATTAAGGTTCGGATTTCAATAATCTGTTTAGGGTCAAGACCTACTGTCGGCTCATCCAGGATGATCACCTCCGGATACCCCATAATCGCCTCAGCAAGACCAACTCTCTGTCTGTAACCTTTTGACAGGTTCTTTATCAGACGGTTTCTCATGTCTGAAATCTTTACCATATCCATGACTTCTTCGATCATGTTTGCTTTTTTATCTTTTGGGATTTTCTTGAGATCTGCTACAAATTTCATGTATTCCAGGACAGTCATATCAAAATAGACCGGCGGCTGTTCAGGCAGATAACCGATACATTTCTTTGCCGCTTCCGGTTCTTCGAGGATATCGTGTCCGTCAATTTTGACGGTTCCTTCGGTGGATGCGATGTATCCGGTTATCATATTCATTGTAGTGGATTTTCCTGCACCGTTTGGTCCCAGAAATCCATAGATTTTGCCTTTCTCTATTTTAAAGGAAAGGTGGTCGACTGCCGTATGGTTACCATATCGTTTGACCAGATTGTTTACTTCAATCAATGTGTTCTCCTCCTCTTAATTTTTGCCAAAATAAAATATAGAAAATGTCCCCAGGTGAAACAGAGAATGGGGGAACCCGAGGACATCTCTATAAAAATAGTTTATGATGAAGTTGTGATGAAATTAGGATAAAAGTGTGATTATTCTGTGATGTTTATTTGAAAAAAAATAGCTGTCCCGAAATCTCGGCATTTTTTACCAGAAGATTTCATGAGACAACTATACATAGATTTATTATGACAATGGTTCTTTTAATGGTGTTCCTGCTTTACGCGGATACTTTCCAGGTGTAGATTTTTTCTTATTTATAATGACAAGGGATCGGTCAATCTCGGAGTCCGGCAATTTAAAGTATGTGATGTCTTTCACCTGACCACCGAGGATATTGATTGCTTTCTCTGCTTCTTCTGCCTCTTCCTGTACAGTTCCTGATTTATAGGAAATGAAAGTTCCTCCTGTCTTTACATAAGGAAGACAATATTCTGACAGAGTTGCAAGGTTTGATACTGCCCTGGATACACAGAGATCATATTTCTCACGATACTCTTTATTTTTTGCATACTCTTCTGCTCTTCCATGAATCGCCTTAATCCCTTCTAATCCAAGAAGCTCAAAACTTTCCTCAAGGAAGTTTACCCTCTTTTTCAGAGAATCCAGCAGACATGCCTCCAGATGTGGAAAAGCAATTTTCAAAGGCACACCTGGAAATCCGGCACCTGTACCGATGTCCATAATTGTTTTTACTTTTGTCATATCAATGGCTTTTACACAGGCAAGACTGTCAAGAAAGTGCTTTGTAAGTACTTCCTCAAACTCAGTAATACCTGTCAGATTCATAACCTTATTTTTTTCTACCAGAAATTCATAAAACTGGATAAACTGATTTTTCTGCTTCTGGCTCAGCTCTATACCCAGTTCTCTGCATCCATTTTCCAATGTCGTCAGATTATACGGCATGTATTATTCTCCTTTTTCTACCTTTATTTATTATTTTTGTATATTTTACAGGGCTGTTTTATGTGCTTTTATGATTTTATCTGTTATTTATAGTCCGTTATTTTACTCTTTTATGTACTATTTTAATATTTTTTGCCAATTTCTTGTTTTTATAAGCACATTAAAGCGTATTATATTAATTATTTCGTACTGGAAAGATACACCAGTAAAACTGATATATCAGCAGGAGAAACTCCTGAAATTCGGGAAGCCTGTCCGATTGAAATCGGTCTGTATGCTTCCAGTTTCTGACGTGCTTCGATTCTCAGGCTTCCAACTTTCTCATAATCAAGATCTGTCGGGATTTTCTTTGCTTCCAGTTTCTTAAACTGTTCTACCTGTTTTAACTGTCTGCGGATATATCCATCATACTTGATGTTAATGTCAACCTGTTCCTGTACATCCCATGGCAACTCCGGACGTTCTTTATCAAGTGGTTTGATTGCTTCATAAGAAAGTTCCGGACGGCGGATCAGTTCTGCCAGAGTAGTTCCGGATTTCAGCGGTGTGCTGTTATAGCTTTCCAGAAGGGTCTGAACCTCTTTGTTTGCTCCGATATTTGTATGTTCTACTCTGCTGATCTCTGTTTTTATCTGTTCTTCTTTCGTAAGGATTTTCTGATAATCCTCTTCACTGATGAGCCCTGCCTGATATCCCTTTTTACGAAGTCTCAGATCCGCATTGTCCTGTCGGAGAAGTAATCTGTACTCCGCTCTGCTGGTCATCATTCTGTATGGCTCATGGTTTTCTTTTGTTACCAGATCATCAATAAGAACACCAATATAAGCCTCAGAACGGTCAAGAATCAGCTGTTCCTGACCTTTAACTTCCAGAGCAGCATTAATTCCTGCGATCAGTCCCTGCGCCGCTGCTTCTTCATACCCTGAGCTTCCGTTAAACTGACCGCCGCTGAACAGTCCTTTGATTTTCTTAAATTCCAGTGTAGGATATAACTGACGTGGATTAATACAGTCATATTCGATGGCATATGCATTTTTTACGATTTTTGCATGTTCCAATCCCGGTACGGAATGATACATTTCTTCCTGCACATCTTCCGGCAGAGAACTGGACATTCCACCAATATACATCTCATTTGTATAGAGACCTTCCGGCTCAATAAATACCTGATGACGGTTCTTATCTGCAAAACGGACTACTTTATCTTCAATTGACGGGCAATAACGCGGACCGGTTCCTTCGATCATACCGGAATACAACGGAGAACGGTCAAGGTTTGCACGAATGATCTCATGAGTTTTCTCATTTGTATATGTCAGCCAGCAGGATTTCTGCTCTATCTGAACATCTTCCGGATTAGTTGAGAATGAAAATGGTACAACTCTCTCATCTCCAAACTGTTCCTCCATTTTGCTGTAGTCAATTGTATTTCCGGCAATACGGGCAGGTGTTCCTGTTTTAAAACGGAACATTTCAATTCCCAGCTCTTTCAGAGAATCAGTCAGATAGTTGGCTGCCTGCAGTCCGTTTGGTCCTGTATAATTACTTACATCACCGTAAATACATCTTGCTTTTAAATAAGTTCCTGTACAGAGGACCACTGCTTTACAGTTATAAGTTGCACCGGAATATGTTTTTACCCCTGTAATCTTTCCGTCCTCGACCAGAAGTTTTGTTACTTCTCCCTGTTTAATAGTCAGATTAGGTGTATTTTCAAGCGTTTTTCTCATTTCATTGCTGTATGCCTGTTTGTCAGCCTGCGCACGTAAGGAGTGCACTGCAGGTCCTTTGGAACAGTTAAGCATTTTGGACTGGATAAAGGTCTTGTCAATATTTTTTCCCATTTCACCGCCCAGGGCATCAAGCTCTCTTACCAGATGGCCTTTGGAACTGCCACCTACGTTCGGGTTACATGGCATTAATGCGATACTGTCTACACTTACAGTAAACATCACTGTATTCAGGCCCAGGCGCGCGCCCGCAAGTGCTGCTTCACATCCGGCATGACCGGCACCGACTACAACAATATCATAATCTTCTACTAACGTTCTCATTTTGTCTCCTTTTATTTTACAACTGCTCATTCTATTCTTTTAAAAATCGCCGAAGGCGATTTTTTGATTTTTATTTACCCATGCAAAACTTGCTGAATATCTCATTTACCAGATCTTCACCAACAGACTCTCCGAGGATTTTACCCAGATTTTCATATGCATTCATAAGATCTATAGAAAAGAAATCTTCCGGCATTCCCATTTCGATACTGTTTCTGACCAGATCAAGGCTTCTGTCAGCCTCTTCCAATGCTGCTTTATGACGGGCATTTGTAATATATACCTCATCATTAAAGGAAATCTCTCCTCCAAAAAACATATCTTTAATCTGTTCTTCCAGTTCTGTAATGCCTTTTTCTTCTTTTGCAGAAATCGGAATTACAGGATGTCCTGTTTTTTCTTTCAGGATTTCCGGCTGGATTTCCGGCTGAAGATCAGTTTTATTATACAGGATAATCGCCTTTTTTCCAGTAAGCATTTCCATGATTTCTTCATCATTTTCGTCAAGCGGAACAGAAGAATCCACTACATAAAGAATCAGATCTGCTTTCTGTGCCATTTCTCTGGCTCTGTCTACCCCTATTTTTTCCACAATATCCTTTGTTTCCCGGATTCCGGCTGTATCAATAATCTTCAGAGATATTCCATGAAGTGTGATATATTCCTCCAGAATGTCTCTGGTCGTTCCTGCAATATCTGTCACAATAGCCCTGTTTTCTCCGATCAGAAGATTTAACAGTGAGGATTTTCCGGCATTTGGTTTTCCGAGGATAACTGTCTGGATTCCCTCCTGGATCATCTTTCCGTCAGAAGAAGTTTTCAACAGGCGCTTCACTTCTTTCTGTTCATTATCCACAACTTCCAGAAGTTCCTGGGGATATCCATCCAGACTGATATGTTCCGGATCATCCAGTGCCGATTCTATATATGCAATGTGATAAATCAGCTTTTCTCTGATATCTCGGATTGCTTTCTGCACAGAACCTCTTAACTGATCCATGGAACTGCGAAGCGCATATTCATTTTTCGCCTGTATAACATCCATAACAGCCTCTGCCTGGGATAGATCCATCCGTCCGTTCAGGAAGGCACGTTTGGTAAATTCTCCTGGTTCTGCAATTTCGGCACCATTTTTCAGCACTGTATCCAAAACCCTCTGCATAGCATATACACCACCATGACAGTCTATTTCTACTGTATCTTCTCCTGTAAAAGTCCTCGGTGCATGCATGATCATTACCAGAACCTCATCAATCAGTTCCTCTCCATCATAAATATATCCATAATGAATGGTATGAGTCGGAACTTCTTTTATTTTTTTCTTCCCGCCTTTTGATCTGTAGATACGGGAAATCACATCCATGGCATTCTCGCCACTGATACGGATGATTCCGATTCCGGACGCACTCATGGCTGTGGAAATTGCTGCGATTGTTGTTTCCATTTTTTTCTCCTCACTTGCCTGTTCTATAATAGTTCCGCCCCTGCGGAACAGTAGACTGTTACAATAATTCTGTCATCTTATATACATAACAGGAAAATCACACTGACTACTGTTATTTTTTCGTTACTTTTCACACACCACTATCCCGCGAGGTGTTTTGGCATGAATATGCCAAAATCCCGAGACATACAAGCCAAAATTCCATTGCCGCAGGCAATCTGGAATGAATTTTGGCCACGTTACTGTGAACGGAATGAACAGTAACATTTTTTTCTGCAAGTGTGTAATCTCTCTGGTATATATACAAGACTTTCCGTAAAATAAAAATGTTACTCCAGGCAAAAGTACACACGCAAAGTTACGTGTTATTCACGCTTTCACCTAGAATAACATTCTTTTTTCATATCTGCAATGAAGCAGTCATATTATTAATTTCTTTTTAATTTTACCACTACATGACGGTAAGGCTCTTCACCCTCACTGACTGTCTCAACGAATTTATTTCCCTGAAGAGCAGAATGGATAATTCTTCTCTCATAAGGATTCATTGGCTCAAGAATAACCGGCTTGCGGGTTTTTCTTACTTTATAAGCAATACCTCTTGCAAGGTTCTCAAGAGTTTCTTTACGGCGCTTGCGGTAATCTTCTGTATCAAGTTTTACACGAATGTAATTTGATTTACCTTTATTTACCACAAGACTCGTCAGATACTGAAGAGAATCCCTGTCTCTTATACACATCT
>ENA-OXGJ01000779-OXGJ01000779.1-human-gut-metagenome-genome-assembly--contig:-NODE-779-length-11831-cov-4.950662_pt1 | contig 11831 bp, 10 predicted proteins | sample MGYA00249835_ERZ652264 | MGnify/ENA primary metagenome ERZ652264 (study PRJEB26925, sample SAMN05826844) | human gut metagenome | biome: ENVO:2100002; feature: ENVO:00000062; material: ENVO:00002003... | reverse complement strand
TCGACACGCAAGGTACTGCCCCTTTCCACCGCAAACGGCTGGCTCACGGTTAAGGCCGTGGAAAATGCCATCCACCTGCTTGCCCTCGTTGCTGTTCTGGACACAGCCTTCCTCGTTTATAAAGGCGGCTGGGTTTTTATTCTGATCTGTCTGGCTTCCGTCATTGCCGCCTACTGTTACATGGGCGGCCCCAGACCGATTGCCTACACCCCCTTCGGAGAAGCGGTTGTCTTCATCTTTTTCGGGATTACCGCTGTCTGCGGCACCTTTTATCTGCAGACACTGTCGCTTAACACGGAAGTCGTGATTGCCTCTGCAGCTCTGGGCCTGCAGGCAGCGGCCGTTTTAGCCGTAAACAATTTCAGAGATCTTGAGCATGATGCTTCGGTCGGAAGAAAAACACTCGCGGTGCTTTTAGGTCATCAAGGAATGCTGACCGCCTACCGCGTACTCATTCTCGCACCCTACGCTCTGATTGCGCTTTTAATCGCTATTGAGCCCTCCTACTGGCCCTGCCTGCTTGGCGCCGTCACCGTTTTTTCCGCACTGAAACTTGCCCGGGATCTCGGCCTAAAAAAGGGACTCGAACTTAATGATGTGATGTTCGGCACCATTAAACTGGAACTTCGCTTTGCCGTGTGCCTGATGACAGGAGCCCTGGTGACGTTTCTGCTCACAAACGGTTTTTAAAAAAGGCCGCACTGTAAAAGGCGGCCCGTCCCAAACAATACGGCCGGGGCTTTACACCGGCCGCAGTCAGTACAGAGTTATTCCTGACTCATCCGTTTCTGATGCTCTTCCTGTTCTCTGCGGATCTGCTCAAGCCTCAGGGCACTGAGTAACTCAACATGCGACACAACCCGCACGACGCCGCCCGTTGCTGCCGCCGTTCGGCAGGCTGCCTCATTTTCCTCACTGCTTAAAAGCCCCGTGAGATAAACAATACCGCGGTCCACCGTTACCTTCATCTGATTAATGGAGACGCGTTGGTTACCGATCAGGTTGGCCCTGACCTTGGCGGCAAGTGTTGAATCACTCATACGCTGTCCGAGACCGGAGGGCGTCATCACCGCAAGTTCATTAATGACGCGCTTTACGTCAAGGCTCACTCGGGCCGTGTTTTCCGCGGTCTTTCGGCCTTCTTCCGTCGGCACCTCACCGGTGAGAAGCACCCAACCGTTATAGGCCGTCACAGTGATGTGATTTTGCTCAGCCGCTCCGAGCGCACGGGAGATCTCCCAGCCGACACGCTTTTCGAGCACTTCATCATTTAAGACGGCCCCGGTGGAACGCCGGTCAGCCATTGTTGACACAGTGGTGCTCCCGACAGCCACGGCGCCGCCGAAAATCAGCGGGGCACACCCCGACATCAGTAAAGAAGTACCTGCGGTCGCGCACATCAGCACCGCGCAGACAGCTTTTCTGTTCATTGCCATATCTTTCTATCCATAACTGTTATCTTTCAACGTCAGGCATAACCATCGTATCAGGGACAGCCACCGACTGCTCGATATCTTTCTGCATCTGCAGAAACGGTTTAAGCCATACCCAGTGGTCCAGAAGCTCTGTTCTGCGCATCCATAAGGCTCCGGAGGAATGCATAAACAGATCTCTCGCGATCCAGTCCCTGATGATCTGATCAATCGTTGCGGAGGAACAGGAAATCACGGAAGCCATGAGCTTTCTTGAAGGCAGTGCCGGAAGCCGGATCCATGTGTTCGAAGACTCAAGCTTTGGAATCACGCTTTTAACAGCGCTCACCAGAGCCGCCGTCAGAAATACGCCGAGCCGCCGCTCGGGCTTGGCCACATGACACACCATAAGCCCCAGCCGTTCACTGACGGCTCTTCGCATATGGTACGACGTAAGCTCGTGATTCCATCCGGCATCAACTTCCGCCAGGCGCAGCAAAATCGAAGGATTGACCGTCAGAATCTCTGACTGCGTCAGTGCCCAGTACTTTCTCGGCAGATTATCCAGCCGGCTGAAGGCATTCGTGGTTACGGCAAAACTGCCGGGGCCGGAAAGCGTCAGCATAAACGGAGAATGGCTTCCGGGATTCAGCAGCGCCTGAGCCAAAAATACCCTTTCCACAAAAACAACGTGGTTAAACCACGTGCGCCCTGCGGCATCCCCGGGCCACAGAGTGAGGCGTCTGCCCAGGTTATGCATGACACGCATCATCTCCGGCGATAAAACCGGCGCGAACCAAGGCATTAGTTCAGAGTTCTGCATGTACTGCTTCTATTCATACTCTAACGACAGACGGACAATACTGTCTAAAACCAAAGACTGCAAGAGCCGGAGCTGCCTTCAGCGGCACTCCCGTGTGAACAAGTCTGTGGAAAAAGCTGAGGATAAAAGAGAATGCCGAAGGGAAAAGGGAAAACTCAAAAATCAGGACAAAGTTTTACACACAGCTCTCCACAGGGTTTCCACAAAGCATTTCAAAGCTTATCCAACAGGTTATCCACAAGCTAACACATTGAATTTAAAGTGGTTTATTGAATTATCAACAGTTTTTTCCACACCTATTGTTTACTACTGTTAATTTAAAGATTTAAAAACAAATAAAACCCAAGAACAACAAAAATCTCAAGGCCGATACTCACGGAAAATATAGAAAACAAATAAAAATCAATAAGATAAGAAAAACACCCGATCGCACATAAAAAATGGAGCAACCAGTCTTCCGGCTGAACGATGTGCAGTCAAAAACAAGACGGAACTTCTATAAAGCGATGCAATCAGAAGTTCCGTCTTGTCAGGATCCGAAGATGAGTTTTTTATTAATTAACGGGAGATATCGTTATTTTGCTGTCAAATAACACGATCTTCTACTAACTATTTAAAACAAATATGTGTTTTAAATCAAGATTTCTTGCCGAAATTTGTAATTCCGAACGGCACAAGGACGCTGGGGACTGTTGTTGCCGTTTTCTCGAGGTGTGTGAGCTGATCGTCAAAGAAGATATGGGGTTTGAGCGCAGCGAGAATGTTGCTCTTCGGGAGCCCGTCCAAAAGAAAGAGCTCTGCAGCACTCATCCCCAGAGTCTTTAACGTGGTGATGAGCCGCTGTTCGCTCGGCGCTCCGCGGGAAGTCACAATGGAGACACGGATGGCGGGCTTGTAATAAGGATCATTCTTCCCCCGCTGCGCATCCATTTTCTGAAACGCTGCAATCTTGGTGAAAAGCCGGTTTAAAGGCCCCGGCGTATGGGGCGTATTGGCCTTGGTGACTTCAAGGTGCTGAAATCCGGCGAGTCCCTCTTTCTGATATTCCCGTTCGGCCTCATCATCAATGATGACACCGTCAAAGTCGAAGGCGATCCGAAGCTCGTTGTCGTCTCCGTCGTCTTCTTCGGCCTTCTTTCCGCTCGGAATAACCCACCCGCCGGGCAAACCCTGCTGGATCGCATACATGACGTTTTCCCTGTTGGCGCTCAGAAAAAGCGATACGTCAAAGGATTTGATGTAGGGAAACGTAGATTGCCCGGAAGTGAAGGCACCGGCTTTGACGGGAAGATTGTAGTGGCGGCAGGAGCTGAAAAAGCGCTCACCGGTTTCCGGCGAATTGCGGCTTAAAACAACCACACGGAAGGGTTCGGCCTCGCCGAACAGTTCGTTAAGCTTTAACAGGCGTTTGATGAAGGGAAAGGCGACGCCCGGGGCAAGTGGATCGTCCTTATGACTTTCCTGATAATCCCTGTAGGCGGCGATTCCCTTTTCTTCAAACAGCCGGTGCTCGCTTTCCAGATCAAACAGTGCGCGGGATGACACCGCGACAACGAGTTGGTTTTCTGTTGTTTTCAAGGTGTCCTCCCGGAACTTAAAGGTCAGTGTGACTAGACGTCGATGTTGCTTGCAAAGAGCGCATTTTCTTCAATGAAGTCACGGCGCGGTTCCACTTCATCGCCCATCAGCATTGAGAAAATGTCATCGGCTTTACCCGCGTCTTCAAGGCGCACACGCAGCAGGCGGCGTGTCTGAGGATTCATGGTCGTTTCAAAAAGCTCATTGGCATCCATTTCCCCCAACCCCTTGTAGCGCTGTTTTCTCACACCGGCTTCGGCCTGATCAAGCAGCCAGCGCACAGCGTCTCCGAAGTTTTTCACCTGCTGTGTTTTCTCGCCGCGCACGACACGGGCGCCTTCGCCGATGACGCCCTTCAGAGCCTCTGAGCACTCCGTAAGGACGGCGTAGTCGCGGGAACGGAGAAATTCCGGTTCCAGGTAACTGTGGTGCGTGTTGCCGTAGATGTGATGACTGATGCGGATGTGCCAGCGTTCTTTATCGGTATCCCAAAGGGCTTCGGCTTTGATCTCAGGATCCCGCATATCGCTTTGAAGAGCGGCGGCGCTTGCGGCGGCCTTCTCTTCGTCACTCAGATCGATGCTTACGCCCGAAGAAATCGACAAGAGCGCAGCCCGGTCGATAACCTGGCTCAGGCGTTCGATCACGGACTTAGAGGCTTCAAATTCCTTGATGAGATTTTCCAGTTCGGTACCGCGCAGCCCGATGCCGCTTTCAAAATCGGCTTCGCTCTTATAAAGGATGGCATCCTTTAAGGCGATATTGAGCAGATAACGCGCCATTTCCGCGTCATCTTTGAGGTAAATCTTGCGTTCTTTGTTCGTCTTTTTGTCGCGGCCGCCGATCAGAACACCGTAAAGCGGAGGTTGGGCGATGTAGACGTGGCCTCCCTCGATGAGTTGCGGCATCTGACGATAGAAGAACGTGAGAAGCAGCGTACGGATGTGCGCACCGTCCACGTCGGCATCGGTCATCAGAATAATGCGGTGATAACGCAGTTTTTCGAGATTGAACTCATCCTTGAGCTGCGTGCCGAGCGCAAGAACCAGTGTGCGGATCTGCTCGGAATCGAGCAGTTTGTCCACAGAAGCTTTTTCCACATTCAGAATCTTGCCGCGCAGCGGAAGAATTGCCTGGAATTCACGCTTTCTGCCGGTTTTGGCCGAGCCGCCTGCCGAGTCACCCTCCACAATGAAGACTTCGCTTGCGGCGGGGTCTTTGCTGGAGCAATCGGCCAGTTTGCCGGGAAGGCCGCCGCCGAAAATCTGTTTACGTGTGACTTCACGGGCTTTACGGGCCGCCTCACGGGCGCGTGCAGCCCCCACGATTTTGTTGCAGATTTCCTTGGCCTGATCCGGATTTTCTTCCAAGAATGTTTCAAGGCCTTCACTGACGGCTGCGTAGACCGCGGGCTGCACTTCACTCGTGACAAGTTTGTCTTTTGTCTGTGAGCTGAAAGAAGGCTGCGGGACTTTGACTGACAAAACACAGGTGAGACCTTCGCGCATGTCTTCACCGGAAATTTCAAACTTATCGCCTTTTTTCAGAAAATCATTGTTGGCGATGTAGTTCTTAAAGACCTGGGTCATTGCCAGGCGCAGACCGGTGACGTGCGTACCGCCGTCACGCTGAGGAATGTTGTTGGTGTAGGCGGCAAGCGACTCGTTGTAGGAGTCATTCCACTGCAGAGCCACTTCAACGTAAACCGGAATTTCCTTGGTGTTGTCCTTGGCGGTTTTCTGTTCAATGGTCTTTTGGATATAAATCGGATCTTTATGAATAGCCCGGCGCGTCGTGTTTTTATAAAGTACAAAGGAGCGGACGCCGCCTTCGCTTTCAAGGCGGACATGCTTTCCCGAGCGCTCGTCGCTTAATTCAATATCCACACCGGAATTGAGGTAGGAGAGCTCTCTTAAACGCAGCAGCAGCGTGTCGTAGTCAAAATCAGTGACAGGTTCGAAAATGGACTTTTCCGGCAGAAAATGAACTTCAGTGCCGCGTTTTGTGGTCTCGCCAAGATCCTTCATGGGGCTGACTTCCACCATTTCACCGGTCAGAGGCGACTTGACGGTTTCAATGCGTCTGTCGACAACGACGCCTTTTTCAAAGCGCAGAAAGTGCGTTCTGCCGTCACGGTGAACTTTGAGTTCAAGCCAGGAGGAAAGCGCGTTGACGCAGGAAACACCGACGCCGTGTAGACCGCCTGAAATTTTGTAGCCGTTGTCGTCGAATTTGCCGCCGGCATGCAGTTCGGTCAGTGCAATTTCAGCAGCCGAACGCTTGGGTTCGTGTTTGTCGTCAAATTTGATGGCGGTGGGAATGCCGCGGCCGTCATCAACAACGCTCACGGAGTTGTCCATGTGAATTGTGACGAAGATATTTTTGGCATAGCCGGCCATGGCTTCGTCGATGGAATTGTCCACCACCTCATAGACGAGATGGTGCAGACCGGAGCCGTCGGAGACGTCGCCGATATACATGCCGGGGCGTTTCCGTACGGCTTCCAGACCTTCAAGGATTTTGATGTTGGTCTCGTTATAAGTGGAAGACGTATTGCCGGCTGTGTTTTTTTCAGGAGATTCCATATCAGTCACAAAATATTCACTAGGCGGATAAAAAGCTTTTTTCCGGCGGCGGTTATGTCACTTGCACCGGTTTGTTCTTCAGAAAAAATGTTACTCAGATACGCACTACGCCAATGCAGCTGACTCACACAGTCTGCATTGGCGCAGTTCTTGCCGGACTCTCTGACGGAGTTAACCGTCACTGCCGTCAGATGCGCATCGGCATCAGTACGTAACGGAACTGTTCGCTCTCGGGCATTGTCAGAAGCGTCGCCCCCTGAGAAGAGGAGAACGCAAAGCAGACGTCGCTGTTTTTCAGATTACCGAGCACGTCAAGCAGGTACGTCACGTTAAAGCCCAGATCGAGATCGGGGCCTTCATAATTGATCTTGATGTCTTCCGAGGCCTCTTCCATCTCGTTGTTTGCGCTCTGGATATGGAGCTTGCCCGGTGTGATGACCCAGCGCAGGCCCTTGAATTTTTCGTTGGCCAAAATGGCGGCGCGGCGCAGGGCTCCGATCAGTTCCTCGCGGTTGACAAGAAAGCGCTTGTCATTGTTGGTGGGAATAACGCGGCTGTAATCGGGGTACTTGCCGTCAATGAGTTTTGTCAGAAACTCAATTTCACCGAACGTGAAGCGGGCCTGCTGCGGCCCCATGTCGATCGTCACGGGATCATCATTGTCAGGCAGCAGTTTCATGAGCTGCTGAATGGTCTTGCGCGGCAGAATCGCTTCGACTTTTTCCGTGACTTCCGTGTCCATTTCAGAGTCGCAGCACGCCAGGCGATGGCCGTCGGTGGCAACCGCACGCACCATTTTCCCGTCCAGCACAAGAAGCATGCCGTTCAGGTAGAAGCGCACGTCCTGCTGAGCCATGGCAAAGTGCACCATCTGAATCAGATGCTTTAAAACCGATGCGGGCAGTGTGATGTGCACGTCCATTTCGGAGACGGGCAGCTGAGGATAACCGTCAGCCGGCAGTGGCACGAGGCTGAACTTGGAAGCATTGGCTTTCAAAAGGATATGACGGCCGTCATTTTCAAGGCTGACTTCCGTGCCGTTACCGGAAATGGCGTTTAACAGTGCCGTGAGTTTGGCTGCCGGCAGCGTGGTGCTGAAATCGCCTTCTCCGCAGCCGACGGCGGCCTTGGTTTTTGTCTGAATTTCAAGATCGGTTGTTGTGAAGTAAACCGTCTCGTTTTGCTTTTCGATCAGGATGTTGGACAAGATGGCGACGGTTTGACGCCCTTCCACAATCCCGCCGACAGTCTGCAGCGGTTTCAGAAGTGCTTCGCGGGTGCACTGAATAAACGGCATTTAAGAATTCCTTCTGTTCAACAACAAGTCGTGATGACTTGAATTTTCAATATTATCAGTGGATTTTAATCGAAAAAACGTCAGAAAACCCTTGTTTTCCGTACTTTTCACGGGAAGAACCGGGTTAGTTCTTCAGGCGTTGTTCCAAAATGTTGAGTTCGTGTTTCAGAGCTTCGTCCGTATTGCGGCTTGTCATGACCTTTTTACAGGCATACATCACGGTAGTGTGATCTTTTTTACCGAAAAACGAAGCAATTTCCGGAAGACTCTTTTGAGTGAGTTCCTTAGCCAAGTACATGGCAATCTGTCGGGCATACACCACAGGGCCCTTGCGGGATTTCGAATACATGTCCGAAACCTTCAGGTTGTAGTACTCGGAGACGACCTGCTGAATATTTTCCACCGTCACGGGAACCGCACTCACATTAAAGACGTCACGCAGGGCGACTTTGGCGGTTTCAACGGATACCGGAAGATTGTGGAAATTCGTGTAGGCCAGAATCTGCTGAACGGCACCTTCGAGTTCGCGTACGTTGCTTTTAAGCCGTTTGGCAATGATGACGGCAACTTCTTCCGGCATTTCAAGCCCGGATCTGTCGGCTTTCTGCAGCAGAATCTGAATACGCATGTCCAGTTCCGGCGGCTCAACCGAGACAACCAGTCCCTGCGTCAGACGTGAAAGCAGCCGTTCCTGGAAAGCCTTCAGATTGCGGGGATAGGTATCGCTTGTGAGCACAATCTGTTTGCCGTGCGGCACCATACGCTCAAAAGCAAGGAAGAAGTTTGTCTGAGTACCTTCGCGGCTTGCAAAGCTCTGAATATCATCGATAAGCAGAAGATCGAGATTTTGGTAGCGGTTCTCGAAGGTCTGCATTTTCTCCGGATGATTGTTGTTGAGCCCGCGGACGGCATCGGTAAATTCATTGATGTACTGCTGGGCCGAAATACAGCGGACGCGGGCACCGGGATGCGTTTTGATGTACTGATGGCCGATAGCCTGCATCAGGTGTGTTTTGCCCAGACCGACGCCGCCGTAGATAAAAAGCGGGTTGTAAATGGCATTGGTGCTGTTGGCCACCTGCTGAGCTGCGGCATAAGCAAGCTGGTTGGCCTTACCCTCAACAATGTTTTCAAACGTGAGGTTGGGCAATAACCCCGTATCCTGCAATGCCGTCTGAACTGCCGCCGGTGCAGACTCGGCGGCAAACGGTGCCGCAGCGGGCTTTACTTCGGATTCGCTCACTTCCCAGGTAATGTCGATTTCCCGACCGGCCGTCTGGTTGATGACCGTCTGAATCTGAGCGCCGTACGAAGTCTGCAGTGTGCGCGCCTTTGCGCCGGAATCAGCTATGAGCGTGAGCGAGCCGCTCTCAAGCCCCGTTTCATCTGCCTGAAGATCGGCAAACCAGTTTTGAAAGACTTCCTGCGCGTATCTTTGACGAAGTTCTTCTAGGCAACGATTCCAAAATTCAGACATAAAACAACCACACTTCTGTTTTTTCGGGGGCAGGACAAAATCTTTGCATAGCAGCCCGGAACGGCAGTCCGTACTGACGCAAAAAGCAGACAACACCCGGATCTTTGAAAAAAGGTTTGAAATTTTAGACGCTTGCCGGGGATTCACCAAATGCACGCAGATCTATGATAAATAAACGTATTTCTAAGTTATTCACAATGAATAGTGTTAGCGGTTTTTGATGACTACAAGATGCGGCGTCCGGAATTTTTTCCGGTGCCGGTTTCTAAAAATTACGAGGGTTTTCAGGGTTTTGAGTTGACAGGAACCCCTAAAATAGGGTGTAATATCGGGTTCCCGCAGAAGCGTGTGGGCAAAATGCGTTTCGTCCGGGCTCTGCGGTTGCTGTTCACAGACCGGATTTTTAGTGTCTGTTGCTCCATTTTTTCTTTGGTTTTGCCGTCCTTTATCGCTGACGGGGAACCGTTGTTTTGTGACCTTTATAAATAAGGTAAGGATTAATCATGGCTACCAAACGTACTTATCAGCCTTCCAAGATCAAGCGTGTCCGTACGCACGGCTTCCTGGTTCGCTCCCGCACCAAGGGCGGTCGTCACGTTCTCGCTCGTCGCCGCGCCAAGGGGCGTCATAAGCTCGCCCTCTGATCGGCTCTCGGCTGATGCCGGGCTGAATCGTGAGTTCTGATCATATGCGATTGGGTTTTCCCCGTACCGTCCGGATCATCCGGTCCGAGGATTTCGGGGAGTTGTTACACTCGGACAGCCCTGCGACCATTCGACTCGGACGTGAACTGGCATCTGTTTCAGTGATTCTGAACAGTTGTGTCGGTCGCGTCCGATTTGGTTTTACGGTGGGTAAGCACAATGCGCCGAGGTCTGTGGACCGGGCGTTGGTTAAACGTGTCATGCGGGACTGTTGCCGCAATAAGCTGCCGCAGTTTCGGGCTTTGGCTGCTCAACACGGTGTCGGACTAGAAATCGGTCTGCGCCTGAGAAGACCTCTGGGGCGTGTCGGCTCGGAGGCCATGACCGTGGATAATGCCAAGCGTCTGGTGCGCGAGAGCTCTGAACTCTGCCTTCAGGCCGTCGTCAGACGACTGCCGAAATCAGTTTCTCTGTACCGGAAGTGACGCGATGGCTGCAAAAGTGTGTATTGCCCTCATCCGTTTCTACCAGTTGGTATTCTCCGGCTGGGTCGGCTGGCAGTGCCGGTTCATACCGACCTGCTCCAATTACGCCATTGAAGCATTTCAGCGTTTCGGAGCAATCCGGGGACTGTGGCTGACGGCAGCGCGTCTGTGCCGTTGTCATCCTTTGGGCGGCAAGGGGTATGATCCTGTGCCTGAGACGTTCAGCTGGCGGTGCTGGAAGCATAGGAACAACTGAGCTTTCTGCTTTGTTTATTCAAGACTTTATAAGATAGACCGGATATGGGTAGCGATTTTCAACGTACGATCCTGTGGGTTATTTTGGCCGCTTCAGTGTTTATGCTGTGGGATAACTGGCAGGTTTATAACGGCAAACCGTCCTTTTTCGGAACGCCGACGGCACAGACCGAGACGGCTGATGGTAAGCAGGGCACTCAAACCCCTGCGGTTCCTGTTGCCGGAGCCGGTTCTGAGGCTGTTGCTAAGGGGATGGTGCAGACCACCAAGGCAGTGCAACTTCAGAATGATCTTTTAAAGCTCAATATTGATGAACAGGGCGCTGTCGTCACGCGTGCCGAACTTCTGAAGGAATACAAAGAAGCAGACTGGACTGAAGTCGGTCTTGCCGGCATGATTCTCGGCAAGACGGCTCCCAAGCGCGAAAACATCGTGCTTTTTGATGTGACCCCGAAGCACGTTTATGTGGCGCAGAGCGGTCTGATCGGCGGTGACTTTCCCAACCATAAATCGGCTTATAAATATATCGGAACGGAAACGTCCAAAGCCATGGATAAGGAGCTTGGCCGGGAAGTCAAGGTGACGACGGCCAACTTTGAAAGCTCCCAGGGCGGAGTGACTGTTAAAAAGAGCTTCATCCTCTATGACGGACACTACGGCATTACGGTCCGCGATACGATCGTTAATAACGGAACCGCGTCGGTGCAGCCGAGCATTTACTATCAGCTGACGCGTGACAGCGCCAAGCCCGAGGGTGAAAGCTCCTTCTACTACACCTACACCGGGCCTGCCGTTTATACCGAAGACGATAAGTTCAAGAAGATTGACTTTGATGATGCGGCAGAGCAAAAGCCCATCAAGTCTGATAACGGCTGGGTAGCTATGATCCAGCACTACTTTGTGTCTGCCTGGGCTGATGTCCGCGGACAGAATGTGAAGACGCCGCGTGAGCTCTACACCTCCAAGCTCGACAATGATCTGTATGCCGTCGGTTCGATCATCCGCATGAATAAGATTGATCCCGGTCAGAGCGTTGTCAAGGAAGAAGTGCTTTATGTCGGACCTCAGGATCAGGCACGCCTTGCTTATATTGCCGACGGTCTGGATCTGGTGGTTGACTACGGCTGGCTCACGTTCCTTTCCAAGCCGATTTATTCAGTGCTGAATTTCCTCTACGGTCTGGTCGGTAACTGGGGCTGGGCGATTGTGCTTCTGACCTGTCTGGTGACTGTCTCTTATACACATCTCCGAGCCCACGAGACTAGCGCTCATCTC
>ENA-OXGJ01000770-OXGJ01000770.1-human-gut-metagenome-genome-assembly--contig:-NODE-770-length-11903-cov-9.477465_pt1 | contig 11903 bp, 10 predicted proteins | sample MGYA00249835_ERZ652264 | MGnify/ENA primary metagenome ERZ652264 (study PRJEB26925, sample SAMN05826844) | human gut metagenome | biome: ENVO:2100002; feature: ENVO:00000062; material: ENVO:00002003... | reverse complement strand
ATGTTAAATAAAGCGGGTTATGAAGACAGGCAATTGTACCGTTGCCAGGAATTTCTCCTTACCTATTAATAAGTAATTGCCAAGTGTTTCGGGAATAGACCACGTACCGTCCGTTTCGAAGCGGAAACCGGGTTGTCCGAATTTTATCTTTCCGAGAATCGAATATTCCGGGCATCTGCCCGCATGGATTATTTCAACGCTTTGTCGATGGCGTAAAACTTTCGAAGGTCTGGTCATCATAGAGCACGACGACGCGTTTGATATTCGCTTTGCCGAACAACGCCGGCGGAAACTGCGTCGCAGATCCGTCATGCCCGTCGGCGTCCTGCGTTTGTTTTTCATCCGCCCGAAGTCCGCCCGGCAGTGTCGGCGTGAAAAGGTCGTTGCCCAATTCGGGGGACGACCTTTGTGCCGCCGTTGTACGGGAGGCCTGCTGGCCCGACGAGGCTGCCGGATATTCATCCCGATACTTTTTGTCGGAATCGAGCAGCAGCCAATCCGGATTGATCCGGGGAAACCTCCTGAGGATCTTTTGCAGCAAATCGAAGCCCGGTTTGTTGCGTCCTGCGAGAATGTGGGATATTCCGGCGGGATTGATCTCGAGCTGCTCTGCAAGCTGGCTCGGCTTCAATCCTTCGTTTTTCATCAAATCGAGCAATTTTTCCCTCATCAGCGTAATTTTTTACAAATATAAAGTTTTTTCTTTTGTAAAACAAGTAAGATCTGCATTTGTAAAATGTTAATAATTGTTGATAATGTTTACATCTGTAAAAGAAATAATATCGTTAAATTCATCCGGGCAGATTGTTATCCATTGTTGGTTGATATAAATATATGTATATTGCTGATAATTAGCATAATTATATGCTAAAATTACTCTTGGGGATCTGTTTTGCACAACCACTCTGTACCCATTCCGATATTGTTTAACTTAATTTGTATATAAATAGTGTAACTTACTGGTATTTAGTGTGTATATGTGTGGTTGTTTAACAATTTAACTCATGTACTTTGCATTGCGGATAGGCTTTGTTTGCACTCCCCTACTGTTTTTACAAAAATATAAATCAACAGGGATTACGCTTCTTGTTGATTAACATTTGTAATTACAATTGGAAAGTACCCTCCCCTTTGATATTTACATTTGTAAATACACTACCCTTTTTCGATAAAAAATTCGATTTTCCCCGGTATTCCCGGTAACAGCAAGTGCTTTTTCGGCAAACTCCTGCTCTCCGCAAGTATTATGTTAAATAAAAAGAATGCGGATAGTGTTAATAACCCACTATCCGCTTATGATATAAGTAATTATATTTTTGTAAACAGCCCCTTATCCGAAGAGTTTTGCTGCAATTTCCCGGAACTCTTCCGGCGTCAATTTGAGCTTTTCGCGGTGGAAATCCACGTCGTTTTCGCTCTGTATGGGAATCAGATGGATGTGTGCATGCGGTACTTCGAGCCCTAAGGCGACCACTGCGACCCTCTTGCAGGCTATTTCCTGCTTGATTTTGGCCGCGACCTTTTTGGCGAAGAGCATCATGCCGGCCAGTGTCTTGTCGTCGAGGTCGAAAATGTAGTCCACTTCCATTTTGGGTACCACCAGCGTGTGCCCTTTGGTCAGCGGGTTGATGTCGAGGAATGCGTAATAGTTTTCGTCTTCGGCGACCTTATACGAAGGGATCTCGCCGGCAATGATGCGTGTAAAGATGGATGACATAGCTTCGTTTTTTGTGATTTCCGTATTTTTTTGCGTTCTTTCGCCGTTTGCGTTTGTTGTCCCCACCCACTCTAAAACAGCTTTTTCCCGGCCAGGAGCCGCCTGTGGTTGACGATGCCGAGCAGTATGTTGGCATAACCGGCGAGCAGTACCACGGCGGTCATCCAGCCGAATGTGTCCCTCCCCGTGCATAACACTACGACCCATGCTCCAGCCAGGACGCTCCAGGCGCCGAGCAGCCAGTATTGCAGCTTCAGCTTCCGCCTTATTTTTTCGGGGGCGTAAACGCTTGCCCGCCATTTAGTCTCCTCGGGTGTCATAGGTAAATCCTCCTTCCCGTTATTCGTCGAATTTTGGCTTGAGTATCTCCGAATAGATGACGGCCCTGCGCAGGTCGAAATCCTCGGTTATTTCGGCTGTAGCATCCTCCTGCGCGTCGTCATACGCGGCGTGGGGATGCTCCGTGGCTGTCATGCGGCCTTTTTGCACGTCGCTGCGCCCGCTGAGGGGTGCAGTGTGCCCGGAACCGGCCGCCGGGGCCGCATCTTCGAATCCGGCAGACGGCGCCATCGTCGGGGTTGCCCCCGGCGCCACGGCCGGCTGCACCTCCTGCCGGACGGGAGTGTCCTCCCTTGAATCCGGTTGCGGCCCCGCAGCCGGATCCCATGACGGCCATGCCTCGCTGCCGGCGTGCCTGTCGCCGGCCTGCCGGGCCTGTTTCTTCGCCTGTTTGCGGCTCTGCGATACCACGTTGAATATCATGGCCGCTGCGATCACTACGATCCATAGGACGGTCGAGAAGTTTTCCATATCAGCTCAGGGTTCGTTTGACACTTTCAATACCTTTTATCTTGCGCAGTTTGTCCATCACGTCGTGCAGGCCCTCTGCATCCTTCACATAGAGGCTTATGCTGCCCTCGAAGATGCCGTCGTGGCTGTGGATGCTGACCTCGCGGATGTTGATGCTGAAATCGCCGCTCACGACCTTCGCCAGGTCGAGCAGGATGCCCATGCGGTCGATGCCCCGCAGCTCGATGGTGACCAGGTACGACATGGCCTTGTGCTGCGACCATTTGATTTCGTCCTTGACGATGTTCTTGCCGAATTGCGCTGCGAGCCTGTCCAGCTCGTCGCAGTTGGCTTTGTGTACGATGATGTTGCCCGTCGCCGGGTCGCGGTACCCCACGACCTTGTCTCCGGGGATCGGCTTGCAGCATTCGGCGATTTCGAACTGGGGTTCTGCCGCCGGTTCCTTTTCCGGGGCGGTTTCGCCCGGGGCGGTGGCGTCGTCGCCGTCTTCCTCCTCCTTTTTGTTGATGAACAGCGTCCAGAATTTGAGGATTTTGCTTTTGGAGTTGACCTTCAGGACTTTTTCGAGGTTGTCGAGGTTGACGATCCCCGCCCCGATCTTGCTGTACAGTTCCTCCTTGTTGTTACTCTCGTAGATGGGTACTATTTTGCGCAGAACGCGGCCGCTGAGCTTGATATTGAGCGACTTCATCTTTTCATCGAGCATGTGCATACCCCGCTCGATGTTGTTCTGCCGCTCGCGCTTGAGGAAACTCTTGATCGACTGCTTGGCTTTGGCCGTAGTTACGATCTCCAGCCATTCGGGCTTGGGACGCGCATTGTCGGCCGTGATGATCTCGATCTGGTCGCCACTGTTGATCTGCGTGGTGATCGGTTCGAGCTTGTGGTTGATCTTGGCGCTGATGGCGCTGTTTCCGATCTTCGAGTGGATGTCGTATGCGAAATCGAGCGCCGTGGCGCCGAACGGCATTTTCCGGGCCTCTCCCTTGGGTGTAAACACCACTATTTCCGAGGTATACAGCGATAACTTGAAGTTGTCCAGGAAGTCTACCGCGTTCTCCGTCGGGCTGTTCAGTGCCGAGCGGATCTGTTTGAGCCACTTGTCGAATTCGTCCTCGTCCTGCGAGATGGTCGCATGCTTGTATTTCCAGTGCGCGGCGAATCCCCTTTCGGCGATGTCCTCCATGCGCTGGGTGCGGATCTGTACCTCGACCCATACGCCGTCGGGCCCCATCACGGTCGAATGCAGCGCCTCGTAGCCGTTGGCCTTGGGCATCGAGATCCAGTCGCGCAGCCGGTCGGGTTTCGGGGTGTAGATGTCCGTGATGGTGGAGTATACCTGCCAGCATTGGGTCTTTTCCGAGGGGAACGGCAGCGGCTTGAACACGATGCGGATGGCAAACAGGTCGTATATCTCCTCGAAGGGGATCTGTTTGCGCTGCATCTTGCTCCAGATCGAGTAAAGGCTTTTGACGCGTCCCGAAATTTCGAAGTTGATATGGTCCCGCTTGAGCGCCTCGATGATCGGGGCGTTGAATTTGCTGATGAAGGCTTCGCGCTGTTCTTCGGTCGCTTTGAGTTTTTCCGACAGCTCGGCATACTGTACCGGGAAGCGATATTTCATGCAGAGGTCTTCGAGTTCGCTCTTGATGGCGTACAGGCCGAGCCGATACGCCAGCGGTGCGAACAGGTAAAGCGTTTCACCCGTGATTTTGATCTGCTTGTTGGTAGGCATCGACCCCAGCGTACGCATGTTGTGCAGGCGGTCGGCGATTTTGATCAGGATCACCCGCACGTCGTCCGAAAGCGTGAGCAGGACTTTGCGGAAATACTCCGCCTGCTCCGAAGTATCGGCATTGAATACGCCCGACATCTTCGTAAGCCCATCGACCATCTTGGCGATCTTGGGCCCGAAGATGCGCTCCATATCTTCGACCGTGTACTCCGTATCCTCCACAACGTCGTGCAGCAGGGCGGCGACGACCGATTTGACGCCGAGCCCGATCTCGTCCACGACGATCTTGGCTACGGCGATGGGATGCAGCAGGTACGGCTCGCCCGAGCGGCGACGCACTCCGCCATGCGCCTCTTTCGCCAGGAAAAAAGCGCGTTTGATGAACTCCCAGTCTTCGTCGTTTTTACAGATTTTGGTGCACGACTGAAGCAGTTCCTCCCACTTCTCCTTGATTAATCGTTCGTCTTCCGGCGTAAAATCCATACCATCCAATGCTGTTTTAGGGTCCAACTACGAATTTCGACGGATTTCGTACCGACGATCTCGTTTTCTATCGTAAAATATCGTTTTTCGCTTCGTTTCCGGGGTGCCGTTTTATAACTGTCCCGGCTATACCGTGCGTCGCTGCCTGTATTTGTCCGAAGAGAGAAGACTCCGACCGGTCTTTTGGGCGTTTCCTGCCTTTGTTACAGGCCCCGGTCGGCTCTTCATTCGCTTTTTATGCTTTGCGGGCGGCAATCATCGCTTCGCGGACTTTGGCTTCGACTTCGTTGCGAAGCGCTTCATCGTTCTTGAGAAGCTCTTTCACGCTGTCGCGGCCCTGGCCGATTTTGCGGTCGCCGTAAGAGAACCACGAACCCGATTTCTTGATGATTCCGTAGTCCACACCCAGGTCGATGATTTCGCCGATCTTCGAGATGCCCTCGCCGAACATGATGTCGAATTCGGCCTTCTTGAACGGGGGCGCCACCTTGTTTTTGACCACTTTGACGCGGGTGCGGGTGCCGAGCTGTTCCTCGCCGTCCTTGATGACCGACACCCGGCGGATGTCGATGCGGACGCTGGCATAGAATTTCAGTGCATTACCGCCCGTCGTGGTTTCGGGGTTGCCGTACACTACGCCGATCTTGTCGCGCAACTGGTTGATGAAGATGCAGACCGTTTTGGTTTTGGAGATGCTCGAGGTGAGCTTGCGCAGCGCCTGCGACATCAGGCGGGCCTGCAATCCCATCTTGGCATCGCCCATCTCCCCTTCGATTTCCGCCTTGGGCGTCAGAGCCGCCACGGAGTCGATGACGATGATGTCGATGGCGCTCGAGCGGATCAGCGAGTCGGCGATTTCGAGCGCCTGTTCGCCGTTGTCCGGCTGCGAAATCAGCAGGTTATCGACATCCACGCCGAGTTGCTGGGCGTAGGAGCTGTCGAAAGCGTGTTCCGCGTCGATGAAAGCGGCGATACCGCCGGCCTTCTGGGCTTCGGCAATGGCGTGGATCGCCAGGGTCGTCTTGCCCGAGGATTCGGGGCCGTAAATCTCGATGACGCGGCCTTTGGGGTAACCGCCTACGCCGAGCGCCATGTCCAGGGTGATCGAACCCGTGGGGATCACCTGCACGTCGGCGACCTCTGCGCTCGACATGCGCATAATCGAGCCTTTGCCGAAATCCTTCTCGATCTTCTCCATCACCGCGTTAAGTACCTTTAACTTGTCGGGATTTGCTTGTGTTTTCTCTGCCATATGGTTGAATTGTTTTTATTTTTTTCGTATTTCGTATCCGGTGTCCTGTACGTAAACTCTGGATTTTCCCGCCTGCCGAACTTTGTTGTTCTGTCGTCGCTGCCCGGCGACTGACGGATCTTCCGACACGGTTCCTGAAAGTCGGAATCGCCGTTTCGCTCCGGGTGTTTTACACAACGGGATTTATTTTTCAAAATTACGAAATAAAATGCAATTATCGCCATTTCCGGCCGGATTTATGGCTGTTTGCGGATGTAATTCTGTGGTGTGAAGGGGAAATTTGCGGCTGCGTGTCGGGGTGGGTCGTATTTTGGGGAAACAGGGCCGTTCGTTGCCGACGGCCTGAAGAATCCGGGGTTTTCGGAGGCGGAGGATATGGTCGGCGAATCGACTGCCTCCGGTATGGTTCAATGTCCGGGTGCAACCGGATTGGAGAAGTGTATGCGTGCCGGTGTCGGGGATGGTTTTGCCGGAGTGATAACAAGCGGAAGGCAACGGTGCTTACGGACTTGGATGTCATCCGAAATATCGAGCCGTCGGTAAGTTTTTCGCAAATTTGTGATTCGGGAGGGGGTGAAAAAAGTCCCGGCGGGTTATGCCAGGACCAGTTTTTCGAGCTCTTCCATCTGTCGCTGAAAAGCCTTGTCTGTTTCGATCTGGTTCGATACCGCCTTGCAGGAGTGCAACACCGTGGCATGGTTGCGTCCTCCGATGGCCGAACCGATGGCGATCAGCGGGGATTTGGTGTGCTGCTTGGCCAAGTACATGGCGATCTGACGCGCCTGAGCCACTTCGCGGGTTCGTTCGGGCGAATTGAGGCGCTGGATGTCGATATGCAGGAAGTCGCAGACGACTTCGATGATGTGCTCGATCGTGATCTCTTTCTGGCATACCCGGACATAGACCTTCAGAATCTCCTTGACGAGCGACAGGGAAACTTTCTTGCCCATATAAACGGTATTGGCTACCAGGGCCGACAGAGCGCCCTCGATTTCCCGGACGTTGGCGGAGATATTGTCCGCCAGGTAGCGGACGATTTCGTCCGTAAGCTGGAGGCCGAGTTTCTGAGCCTTGATTCTGATGATCTTGACTTTGGTGTCGTAGTCGGGCGTGTTGAGCTGGGTCGAAAGTCCCCACTTGAAGCGGGTCAGCAGTCGCTGTTCGATGTCCTTTAGCTCCACGGGCGGTTTATCCGAGGTAAGGATCAACTGTTTGCCTGCCAGTTGCAAGTGGTTGAATATGTTGAAGAAGGCGTTCTGGGTGCCGGTTTTTCCCGTGAGCTCCTGGATGTCGTCGATAATCAATACGTCGATCATCTGGTAGAAATGGATGAAATCCGGAATTTCGCCGTTCTTGTAGGCGGTCTGGAATTGCGCCTGGAACTTGTTCATCGAAACGTAAAGCACCTGCAGTTCGGGATGGCGCTGCCGCACTTCGTGGCCGATCGACTGCACGATGTGGGTCTTGCCCAGTCCGGAGTTGCCGTATATATACAGCGGGTTGAAAGGCGTATGGCCCGGATCGACCGCGACGGCCATACCCGCCGAACGGGCCAGGCGGTTGCACTCCCCTTCGATGAAGGTTGCGAACGTGTAGTTCGGGTTGAGCTGCGGGTCGATGACGATCTTCTTGAGGCCCGGAATGACGAACGGATTTTTTATATTTGCCGTATTGGTCTGGGTGCTGAACTGCGAAATCGCCGTCGTGTCGGCTTCTTTCGACACTGGCACGCTCTGTGCGTCGTTTTTGGGAACGGCGTAGTGCAGACGGATCTCCTGTCCGTAGAGTTGGGAGATGATCGGCCGCAGGAACGGAATGTAGTGTTTCTCGATCTGATAGACGTAGCTCATGTTGGGTACGCACAGACGCAGCGTCTTGCCGTCGAATTCGAGCGGCACGATGGGTTTGAACCACTTCACGAACTCCTCTTCGGTCGTTCGGGACTTGATCTGGTCCAAGCAGGTTTGCCATTTTTCGCAATATGTCTGTGCGGGAGCTAACATCGATGGAGGGGTATATCCGTTTTTTGGTAGCACAAAGTTGTAAATAAATTTGTGAAAATGGAGCGGCAAAATGCTTGCAAAAGTCGATACTTTTACTATGGAAAAAAGGTCGTTCCGGACACCTGTTTTTTAACTTGCTGATAGTGAATATTGGAAATAATTTGTGTATATTTGCGTATAAAATTTTTGAAGGATAACGGCTTTAAGCTATAAATAAAACCAATGTAGTTATGGAAAACGGATTAGAACAACAAGTGCTGGCGAAAGCGCAAAAATGGCTCGACGGCAATTACGATGCAGAAACGAAAAAACAGGTTAAATACCTGATGGATAACGATATGAAAGAACTTGTAGAGAGTTTTTACAAGGACCTCGAGTTCGGTACGGGCGGTCTTCGCGGGGTTATGGGCGTGGGGACCAATCGTATGAATATCTATACGGTAGGCGCTGCGACGCAGGGTCTTTCGAACTACCTGAAGCGCAACTTCGCGGGCGAGGAAATCCGGGTCGTCGTAGGACACGACAGCCGCAACAATTCGCGGATGTTCGCCGAGCGCGTGGCCGACATCTTCGCCTCGAACGGATTTACCGTGTTCCTGTTCGACGCACTGCGTCCGACGCCCGAGTTGAGCTTTGCGATCCGGGAGCTGAAATGTCAGTCGGGCGTGGTCATCACGGCTTCGCACAACCCCAAAGAATACAACGGATACAAGGCCTACTGGAGCGACGGATCGCAGGTTACGGCACCGCACGACAAGAACATCATCGACGAGGTGGAGAAGATCACCGAGGTCGATCAGGTGCTTACCGGCCGGAACCCGCAGAATATTCGTGCTCTGGGCAAGGATTTCGACGAGTTATACCTTAATAAAATATATGAATTGTCGCTTTCGCCCGAGAGCGTGAAACGCTTCCACGACATGAAGATCGTCTATTCGCCCATGCACGGTGCCGGCGTGCGTCTGGTTCCCGAGTCGCTCAAGCGTTTCGGCTTCACCAACGTGCAGCTGGTTCCCGAGCAGGCGGTGATCGACGGTAATTTCCCGACGGTGGAATCCCCCAACCCGGAGGAGCGTAAAACGATGTCGATGGCTATCGACCTGGCGAAGAAGGTGAAGGCGGATCTGGTACTGGCTACCGATCCCGATTCGGACCGTATCGGCGTAGCGATGCCCGACGAGAACGGCGAATACGTGCTGTTGAACGGCAACCAGACGTTGGTGCTGCTGATGACTTATCAACTGACTCGCTGGGCCGAGTTGGGACGCCTGAACGGGCACCAGTACGTGATCAAAACGATCGTTACGACCGAAATGGTGGATGCCGTAGCCGACTATTTCAAGGTGAAATGCTACGAATGTCTCACCGGTTTCAAATACATCGCCAAGATCATTCGCGGGCACGAAGGTACCGATATGCAGTACATCGGCGGCGGCGAGGAGAGCTTCGGCTACCTGGCCGGGGACTACGTCCGCGACAAGGACGGCGTGTCGGCCTGCTCGCTGGCGGCCGAGGCCGCAGCCTGGGTGCGCGATACGATGGGTATCTCGCTGTACGAGTGGCTCAAGCAGCTTTATGTCAAGTACGGATTTTACCAGGAAGGCCTCGTGTCGGTCGTACGTACCGGTAAGGAGGGTGCCGAATTGATCCAGCGGATGATGGTCGATTACCGTGCCAATCCTCCGAAAGAGATTCTCGGCTCGCCCGTGGTGAAGATCAACGACATTCAGACTTTGGAGTCGTTTGATGTCCGTACCGGAAAGAAGACGCATCTGGAGCAGGATAAGAGCAACGTACTTCAATGGTACACCGAGGACGGCACCCGTGTCTGTGTCCGTCCGTCGGGTACGGAGCCCAAGATCAAGTTCTACTTCGGGGTGAAGGCTGCCCTGCCGTCCGTTGCCGATTACGAAAAGGTACGGGCCGAACTGAACGATAAGATCGAATGGATCAAGAAGGAGCTGAAATTGGTGTAATAGGTTTTATATTTCCCTGGCTGCCGTCGTTGTCCGTGTCGGTCGCACTGATTCCGGCAGTCGAATATGGGGGCAGGAAGGTTTAATGGACTTTCTTGTAGAAAAAAGCGTAACAGTTCGAGAAATCGAGTTGTTACGCTTTTTTTGTAAGCACAATAATAGAAAGATAGCGGCTCTTTTTCGTCGATCCGAGCCGATTCTCCGGGCAGGAGGCTGCCGGGGTGCGGCTCGCAAAGAGATGTTTTCCGGTCTGCAGCCCGGCCGATAGCGGTCGCCCGTCGCTTTCGTTTTGTCCGTATCAGGCGAGTAAACCCCGGGCCGAAGCGTAGCGAACCGCTTCCATCGAATTATCCGCATTCAGTTTTTCGAGGATATGCTGTCGGTGCGTATTGACCGTGTGTACACTGATATTCAGTTGGTCCGCAATTTCTTTCGATAATTTTCCCCGGCTGATCAAGCGCAGTATTTCCCGTTCGCGGCCGGAAAGGGAGGATGCCTCGGGTGTCGGGAGCGGAAATACTTCTCCCGTCCGATAGTTGAGCAGTTGGCTGCGTACGCCGCCCTCCGTTCCCTGATTGGGAGATACGTCCAATATGCTCAACGAAAGCCAGATGTTTCCCGACCGGTCGAACTCCAATACCTGAAATTGTTCGATCACCCGCACGTAACGTCCTCCGACATCCACCCGGTATTCATCGATCAACTTTACGTCGGGAGCCAACTCCTTGTGGTCCATCAGGTAGCGAAGACAAGCAATGCCGTTGCGGTGCAATTCCTTCCGGTCGTCGGGGTGGATACGGCCGGTGAAATAGTCCGAATCTTCCGTGGCGATACTTTCCAGGTCGTATTGGAACAATTCCGCGAAGTTGTACGATGCGAAGGCGTGGCGACGGGTGTACATGTCGAAGACCGTAATGCCGCTGTTCGAAACCTGCGACAGCAGTGTCAATTGGGATATGTGGCGTTCCAACACCGAGTAATCCAGTTCCCGGGGGTCGAACCGCTGGGCGTTCAGCAGCTTTTCGTATTCGCGTTGCAATGCCTCCATTACTGATAAATCAGTATTGCCCGAAAAAGGCGTATGATCTTACTTTGCGATACAAAAATAATATTTTTAATACAATCGGTAATATGAAAAAGATCATCATTGCGGTCATCCTGCTTTTCATCGCCTTCAGTGCTTCGGCACAACTTCATGCCGACCTTCGCGTCGGTGCAACGGCCTCTTCCTTCGGCGATCGGCACCTCAAAATGGGCATCCGTGCCGGAGCCGGTGTCGAATACCTCTTTTCAGAACATTGGGGGCTTCGCTCGGGGCTTTTTTTCTCGATGAAGGGAGCCACGACTTCGAATAATGTTTTCAACTACGATTCGGATAAGGCCACACGGCTCTCCTACCTCGATCTTCCCGTTGAAGCTCTCGTTGCATTCCGTCTTTCGGCGCGTACGGGACTGGCGTTGCACGGGGGATTTTATGTCGCCTGTCTGCTCCACTCTTCTCTGCCCGACGGTACCGGGTTCGACGTTCGTCGCTGGGATGCAGGGGTGGGCTTCGGTGCGGATTTCATCGTCGGACATTTCGTCATCGGTCCCGAAGTACAGTATGGACTGACGCGTCTGACAAAACCCGGTTCCGACCATAATACGACGTATGCCCTGACGCTGGGCTACCGGTTTTGATTCTTTCTGCGGACACGAAGTTTTTTGAACCCGGTATGCTCGGAATCGCCTTGCCGGGGGGCGGTATCGGGGCGTTGTGGTTTTTAGTGTCGTATTTCGGTATTTTATTCATTTGCGAGGACAGTGCTTGCTATTGCATCATGGCCTCCTTTTGCAGAAGAGTCCCTCACGGGACTCTTCTGCGTTCGTTTATGGTCGGACAGGTGATCGGTATATGCTCTGTCTCTTATACACATCTGACGCTGCC
>ENA-OXGJ01000765-OXGJ01000765.1-human-gut-metagenome-genome-assembly--contig:-NODE-765-length-11949-cov-7.168741_pt1 | contig 11949 bp, 8 predicted proteins | sample MGYA00249835_ERZ652264 | MGnify/ENA primary metagenome ERZ652264 (study PRJEB26925, sample SAMN05826844) | human gut metagenome | biome: ENVO:2100002; feature: ENVO:00000062; material: ENVO:00002003... | reverse complement strand
ACGTAAGCATTTCCATGATGATCATAATCCTTCTGGCAAACGTACTCCTGTCAGTAGGAACCCCGGGAATCCCGGGCGGTGCCATCGCATCCTTCGCAGCCCTCGCAACTATGGCAGGCCTGCCGGCAGGTGTTATGGGTGTTTATATCAGTATCAATACACTCTGCGATATGGGTGCTACCTGCGTTAACGTTATTGGCGATATGGCAGGCTGTGTAGTTCTGAAAGAGAAAATTAAGCTTGAGGATTAATACATAAGGAATACAAAAAAGTTGTTGTATCTTTTCATATTGGAAATGAAAAGTACAACAACTTTTTTATCACCCTTTAACAGCTCCGCTCATTAAACCATTCTCTATTTTTTCCTGGAAGAAAATATACGCAATAATTACCGGAATGGTTGTAAGACAAATTCCTGCCATGCTGGAACTATAATCTGTACTGTATTCTCCAAAAAATGCAAGAAGTCCCATAGAAATAGTACCTTTATCTTTATCAGAAATAAAAATAAGAGGAAACAACAGGTTATTCCATACCTGTATAAAATTAAAAATTGAAACACTTACAATTCCCGGAACTGACAGTGGCAAAATCATCTTAAAAAATACTTGATAAATATTTGCTCCATCAATTACCATCGCTTCTTCTAATTCTGTCGGAATTCCATTCATAAATCCAGTAAGAATCAAAATTGTCATTGGAAAACAAAACGCCGCATAAAGCAAAATCAATACCGGATAATTATTCATAATTCCAAGTTTTCCAAAAATATAAGACAACGGAATTAATACCGCCTGAATAGGAATCATCATTCCTGAAATAAACAGTAAATATATTTTTGATTTTCCGCGAAACTTAAATTTTGCCAGAACATACGATGCCATTGCTCCAAAAAGACCTGATATCGCAAGAGTTCCAACTGCAAGAATAATTGTATTCAAAAAATATCTTCCTATATTTCCCACATTCCATGCAGTTAAATAATTTTCTATCCGTAATTTCTTAGGTAAAGCAGTAAATGATGAAAATATTTCCAAATTTCCTTTAAAAGAACAGAAGATTGAAAATACCATCGGATAAATATTGATCAAAGCAACTATAATAAATATCAGAAATCCTATATAATACCCTGCGGAATGTTTTTTTGTTTTCATGATCTATCCCCCCTAATATTCTATGGATTCTTTCTGATTCATAAGTTTCAAACTAAAAATAGAAACAGCAGCACTTAATACAAAGATGACCGTAGCAATCGCACTTCCAGTTCCATAATGACCATATCTATAAGCTTCATTATACATTAAAAGTGCTGGTACAATAGTACAGTTACTGGTTCCTCCTGTAGGTGTCAGAATGTATACAGTATCAAAAATCTTTAATACTCCAGTGATTACCATGATCGTAGACATTTTTAATGGTTCCCAAAGCATTGGAATATAAAGATTCCAAATCTTTTTCCAGCCAGTTGCTCCATCTAATTCTCCTGCTTCCAAAACAGAATCCGGTATAGAAGTAAGACCAGCCAAACAAATGATCATATAATATCCTACACTGGTCCATGTACTGACAACAATCAGACATATCAAAGAAGTTTTAGGATTAACCAGCCACTGCTGAATATAATTTCCAAGTCCAATTTTAATAAGAAGACTATTCAGAATTCCCTTGTCAGTAGGAAAATAAATAAAATTCCATAACAATGCTACTGCTGTCACTGATAAAATCATAGGAATAAAAAATGCAGCTTTAAAAAATCTCTGTCCTTTTTTGAAATGATGGATCAGTAATCCAAGTCCAAATCCAATAGGAACCTGCAAAATAACACTTACAACAACGTAAATAAGAACATTCTGCAACGACTTAAGAAAAACTGCATTATGGAACAGATTACTATAATTCTTAAATCCTACAAATTTAAGCGGCACCGCCTGAAGCCCAGGCCAGTCATTAAATGAAAAATAGACAGACATAACTACAGGTATCAATTCAAAACAAAGATAGATCAATACTGCAGGTATCAAAAATACCGCAATAACTTTCTTATTTTTCCTTATTTTTTCCAAAATAACCCCTCCTCTTTTCTATTTTTGAGTAAACAAAAGGAAGGGTGCTCTCCCCCCTTCCTTTTGCTTTATCTGTCAGCTCTGTGGACGGTTTGCATCAATATCTGCCTGAATAGTCTGTGCTGTATTCTCAGCGGAATCAGACAGCATCATGTTCAAAATTCCATTTCTTGAAGTATCTACTAATGTAGAGCAGGTATCATAGTCAAAATATTCTCCTACAGAATCTGTAATAGTACCTGTATATTCAACCATATCTTTGAAAATCTGCGGTGCGTCTTCCGGTGCATCAATATCTTTATATGGAGCAACTCTCATCGCTGCATTCATACGTTCCTGAATAGACTCTTTAGATGTCATATATTTCACCAGTTTTAGAGTTGCCTCTTTTTCCTCATCACTCATAGTTCCTGAAAGCATCCATCCGGAAGTATATACTACATGTGTATCTTTATACTCTGGTTTATCTTCAAAGTATGGGAATGCAAAGAATGAAATATCATCCAAAATTTCTGATTCAGAATTAAACATTTCAGGAATGATAGGGCTGCTGTGAGAAATCATTGCTACTTCTCCGGTGAGGAACTGATTCATCTGAGTATTATAATCCATTCCTTCAAATCCCTCTGCAAAAGCACCTTTATCTTTTAAATCTTTTGTAATCTGCAGGCATTCTACTACATCATCATCCGTCCATTTTTTCTCGCCAGTACCCAATTTTATAATGCCATCTCTTCCGATTCTTTTAGCAAGAATATTATTAAAGATATGTCCCATAACCCAGGTATTCTTTCCGCCTACTCCAAACGGAGTAATTCCGGCAGCAACCAGCTTATCAATATCCTCATACAGTTCATCCATTGTTTCTGGAGTTTTCTCAATACCGGCTTTTTCAAATAAAGCCTTATTGTAGAAAATAGCATCCACATTCAGTTCATTTGGCAATGCATAGATTCCATCCACTCCATAAGCACTCAGATCATATGTATCTAATGCTCCATCCAGGAACGTGTTCTTCCATTCTTCATCTTCGTTAAGTGAATCTGTCAGATCCAACAGAACTCCATTCTGTGCCCATTCTTTCAGGCCGGCAATTGCCGGATAATAAAAGATATTTGGTGTTTCTCCTGTAGATAATGCAACTTTCAGTTTATTGTTATAAGCAGATTCCTCATAAACAGAATCGTTCTGAACTTCAATATCAGGATTTTCTTCCATAAATGCTGCAATCTGGTCTTCATAAACCTTTGCCATAGGTGTATCACCACTGTCACGGCTCATAAATGTAATCTTAACTTTATCTGCTGCAAATACCGGTGTAATAGATGATAATGCCATTGCTGCCGCTAATACAGCCCCTAAAACTTTTTTCCCTGTCTTCATATAAAAACCTCCTCTTTTCCTTACTAATTTTTGTAACAAACAGCAGTCATCTGATGTCCCTTAATCTCTTTTAGAGTAAATTCAAGTTTTTTTCCATCCTGTACAAATGGAACTTCCTGTTTATCGGGTATTGTATAAATTTTCTCTACTTCACTTTCTTCTGTCATAGTAATCTTAAGATTATATAAAGGAATAATATCATCAACAATCTCAAGATTTTTACATTTCTTCACCGGTACATAATGAAGTACATGTACAATTCTTCTGTTCTCTTGTTCCTGATCTAACACTGTAACTTGTGTTGTTGATGGTCCATTATGCTGAATCAGCGGATTCGGAAGCATTCTGTCTAATTCATTTCTCAGGATCTTTTTATACCATGCAGGTGCCCAGTTCTGATATGTTGTAAAAATCGGATGAATAAAATACGCTGTATTTTCTGTTTCCACAATACCAGGATATACTTCTTTTCTTCCTGATGGAGAATGAAGATGAGAACAAAAATGTTCATATGTACGATTAAATACCGGCGGGATTACTTTCTGGACAAACTGAGCCTCATCTGTCGCTTCTACAAGTGTTCCTTTGTCATACATTACATGTTCTGCATCTGCAAGACCCTTTGCCAGATGTTCTTTCGGCCATATAAAATCCGGACTATATGGTGCATCTCCAAGATATTTTACTGCCAGTTCTGAGATCATAAATTTCTGGTGATCTTTGTCAAGACCAGACTGATAACTTGCCAGTAATTTGCCTCCTGCATTTATATAAGCACTCAGTTTCCGGCCTAATATTTCATCTACAGGAATTACATCCGGTAAAATTAACAACCTGTATTTTCCAAAATCAGAAGTACTGTCAATAAAATCAAACTGATATCCATATTCCATCAGAAGTCTTGCCACACCTTCAGATGCACCTGGAATCTGTCCTGCTACGCCTGTAGCATAAAATTCTTCTGCTGTAAAAACACCAATTTCAGATACTGGTTTTGCATTCTCACACCAGGGTTCTTTTTCTTCTACAGATTTATAAACCCTTCCGATCTGCTGATACATATCCTTATTCAATTTTCCCCAGTAATCCATCTGGTCACCAATCGTACATTTGCATCCATGGGAAAGCATGGAAAATACTTCATATTCCATAGCTGCCTCATTACGAAATGCATGAAAATCGCCCCATTCTGTGTGGAATCTGCTTGTCAGTCCAAGACACTCTTTTCCAAAATTCCTCATATATTTAGCAGAAACAGGAAAATCAAGATATCCCCATTCTACTCCCGGAAGAGATTCAAAAGAAAAATACGAATAATCCTTTATCACTGGTTTATCGAGATATCCAACATGTCCTTTGTTATAGCAGACATGAAAATCTGGATTATATTTTTTTGCAAATGCGGTCAGATCTTCGACCATATCATAATAAGTCCACCTTGCAAATTCCTGACGGTCTTCCTTTTTTGCAGGATTCAGACCTTTTTCCCGCATAAGTTTCTGGCAGGATGGACAGCAGCATTCATTCATAAAAGCTGCATCATACCATACTCCATCTCCCGGAATCGTTTCCAGAACTTCTCCGAACTGCTTTTTCAGGAAATCACGATACGGTGTATTTACACAAAGGTTTTTATAAAAACCAGCCTCAAAATACCCCTTTCCCTTATAGTCCTGAAGTGCTCCGTTTTCATCAATACAGATCCATTCCGGATGCATATCTACGATTCTCTTGTTCCAGCGAATGGTTGTATAAAGGTTTACCTGTATTCCACGTTTTCTGCAGGCTTCAGCCTGTTCTCTCAACAAATCTCTGTGTGCCAGATGAGGATGGACCATTTCCGGAAACATTTTGGAATCATAATATAAATTTCCGTGATGTCCACAAGAAAACAAAGTAATAGAATTCACGTGCGCATCCGCAAGAGTCTGGGCAAACTCTTCCGCATCAAATTCTGAGCAGACCCCCTCAATGGCTTCACTGGTGTGAAAATCCAGATGAATTTGTCGAAATGGAATTTCCTTTTCAGCCATTTCCTTTTACCTCCTGTCTTTTGATGAGACAAGATTACCATTTTTGTGCTATTACGTGAATGTAGATTCTTTGGACGTCTGGGAAATATTTTGGATAATTACATTTTTCTCTCTTCCTGGTACTTAGACGGAGAAATACCATAATACTTTTTAAAATTCTTGCTAAAATAATAAACGTCACTGTATCCTATTGACTCTGCAATTTCTATAAGTGTTTTATCCGGATACTCTGTAAGATATTTCTTTGCCTGTTCCAGACGTGTCTGAGTCAAATACTTACTTAATGAACATCCTTTTTCTTTTTTAAATATATTACTTAGATAACTCGCATTCACCCCAATTGTATCTGCTACCAGATTCAAGCTCATATCAATCCTACTATAATTACTATCAATAAAATCTACTGCATCATTTACTTTTTTCTTTGTTGCAGGAAGTTTATTTTCTGCTGCACATATGCGGCATTTTTCCAATATACACATTAATACACTTCTAATTTCTTCAATTCCACCATTATTCTGCAATCCTGTTAATTGTCTCTGTTCTTTTTCCACAACTAAAGAAAAATCAACTCCCAGTTCAGACATATACAGACAAATATGGATCAGAATATCCGTAGATATATATACTGCTGTGTCAGAAAGGACATTCTGTTCTTCCATTTGAATAAACATTTCACCTATCTCTTTTGTAAGCATTTCATATTCATTTTTTCTGATATAATACAAAAATACTTCCGAATCATATAACGATGATCGTATAAATTGAAACATATCTACTGGCTCGTAAATCAGAATTTTCTGTTCTGTTTTTCCTTTTCTGGCTGCAGAATATGCCTCCTGATAGGCCGCTTTCAATTCTCTGATGTCTGAAAATACCCTGCTGATTCCTCCATTCCAGTTCCTTTTACTATTCATAATTTCCTGCATATAAGTACAGAGAAGCTGAATCTGATATTCCATATTCTCTTCTCCAAATAGAATAAAAGCATATCCTTGGTTCATAGAAATCATTTCATATACCGGAAAATAATCCTGGATTATTTCTTCCATTTCTTCTGCCATTTTGTTATTCTGTTGTTTATTTTCAGGTCTAATCAAGGCCACTGATAATGGTTTATCAAACGGAATCTTCATTTCCTCCCATTTACTCTGCTGATTTTCAGAAGGTACCATACCTGAAAGCTGTTCTAAAAGAAACTGATCCTTTTGCATTTTCTTTACAGAAGATTTCTGTCTATAAATATGTTCCAGTTTTTCTTTACACTTCTGAAGCTCTTTTGTTAATTCTTCAGGGTCCAACGGTTTCAGCACAAAACTGACTGCTCCAAAAGAAAGTGCCTCCCTTGCATATTCAAATTCACCATAAGCGGTCAATATAATTACTTGTATTTCTGGAAAAATAACCTTTACTTTTTTAGATACTTCAATTCCATTCATATATGGAATATTAATATCCATAATTAAAATATCCGGCTTTTCTTCCAAAATTTTCTTTAATGCTTCTTCTCCGTCTTCTGCTTCTCCGCATATTTCCATACCCAGACTATTCCAGTCAACTGTTTTTTTCACTAACGCTCTCTGCAAAAATTCATCATCTACAAGGAATACCCGCATTTTCTATCCTCTTCTCTCTTAAAATCTACAGGAATGCACACTGTTGCCTTCGTTCCCTGACTCAGTTTACTTTCTACTGTAAGACCATATTCTTTTCCAAAATAAATCTGCAATCTTTGTTGAATATTAAATAATCCAAATGCTGAGCCTTTTTCTCTGTAATCTTTACTAAACAGTTCTTCTAATTTTTCTTCTGGAATTCCAAGCCCATTATCTGACACCTGAATAAAAACCTTATTCTTCTCTTTCCATCCTTTGATTCGGATAATTCCTTTTCCCCTCATTTCCTTTATACCATGATATATAGAATTTTCTATCAATGGCTGAAGTGTCAGTTTTACAATCCACTCCTGCAAAATTTCATTTTCTATATCAATCTCATATTCTATTTTATTTCCATATCTGACTTTCTGTATTTTTATATAATTCTCTATATTTGTTATTTCCTGTTCCAGCGGTATTAATGTTTTTCCATCGCTAAGTGAAGTTCTATAAAATGTACCAATCGCCTGAATCATGATAAATGCTTCATCCGGACAATTCATTTTGATAAGCGAACTTACACTATTCAATGTATTATATAAGAAATGTGGATTAATCTGTGCCTGAAGTGCTGCAAGCTCAGATTTTCTTTTTGCCCGTTGCTCTCTATATACCTGATCAACCAGCTGCCTGATTTGTTCAGACATCTTATTAAACTCTTCCGATAATATTCCAATTTCATCCTCATACAATACAGGAACACGTACAGAAAGATCTCCTTTTCCAAATTTTTTCATGGTATCTGTCAAATATATCAAAGGCTTTGTTACACTGTGAGAAACCCTCAGGCTGAAAAATGTGCTGATTAAAGCAGCAATAATTCCTACTACATAAATAATCTGTGTCATCGCTTTCCCGGCTTTTGTAAGTTCATTCACTGGTGTCAGACCAATCATAAGCCAATCCAGTGTAGGGATTACTGACGCTGTCACAAGATATCTTTTACCGTCAATCCTGAATACTTTTCCTCCTTTTTTATTATCTTCAGCCCATTGAAAATACTCTTCTTCCGAAATATTTCCTGATACATCCTGATCATTTTCTATTTTTTTGTTTCCATCTGTATCAGCAATCAGATAACTGCCTGTCTCCCCATATCTGATATGTGCAAAATTATTTATCAGAAGTGGCGACTGATATTCTATAAGAACATATCCTTTAATAAGTCCCGAATCGTAATCTCTATAATATCTGATATAACCAATTCCATTTTTCTCATAATCTCCCAGGGATACTTCATATAAATCCAACCATTTTACGTTATAATTCTCTTTTATTATGTTAAAAAACTGTTCGTATTTTGATGCCTCAGATCGAATACTGTTAGAATTTACCATATGTCCATATGAGTCAAAAACAGAAATACTGCTATACTGTTTATCTGGATACAATGCATCCAAATAATCCAGACGTTTCTCTACCTGCATTTTATATTTTAACTGATCTGCTGATTCCTCAGAATCCTGTAAAAACCAGTTTTGTATTGCTTCATCTGTTAATATTACCTTAGCTATCTTTCCCGAATTCTCTAATATACTCTGACTGTTATCAGACACTATCTCAAACTTTTCCTTATAGCTTTCGCTGGTGATATTTAATACTGATTTTTCGTATAAAAACTGAATCAATACAGTTAATACAAGGATTGTGAGAAAAAAGAAGCCAATACTTGTAAGAGAAAATTTTTTCGCCAAAGACAGCTCATGATATTTTTTACGCATTCGCACCACCCTCACTTATTAATCCAACATTACCAAAAAAGCCGATACACTGTTTCCGTCAATGTATCGACCCTTAATGATTATTTCCTTTTTATTTACAGATACTGACTAAATTCCACCTTCTCCTTATTCGGTCCTTCAATTGTAAAGAACTTCACTCCATTTTCCCAGAATGGCAGGAAATGAATGGTATCTTGTGTAGAATTTAAACCAGCTTCATTGATATACTGGAAAATCTCTTCAATATCTTTTACGTCAAGTGCAACATGATCGATCGCGCCATGCTCCATTTTCGCTGCATGGTTCTCATAAGTCTCCACTACCAGAGTTCCCAGTTTCAGGAAAACAACCTTCTCGTTTGCTTCCTCATTTACTGTCTCAAATGCTGTTTCAAAACCTAATTTGTGATAAAATTCTACTGTTTTACCAATGTCATTTGTCGGAATTCCAATGTGCTGTACCCCTGTTGAGTAGTTCTTTAAATCCATAGTTTTTGCCCCTTTCTGCTGATCCTTGTGACTTTTTGTCGCTCGTTATGTCAGACTGCTTTTCATAATCCGTTACTGAGAACGCAATAACCAGTAACCATAATCAGACTTCTCAGTCACTGAATATCTCATTTTTTTACAATATACGCAGAAAATTATTCGGTTGTCAAGTGAATTTGTAACTTCTATTTATACTTTATTTTATCCTCATCCATGAATAAACGTTCCTATCCCTTTGTCAAAAAGACTCTAAAGCTATTATTTCACGATTATATTTTGTGCAAAATTCCCATGACATAGAATCCCAATAACTGATAGAATAAATACGACAAAAAATGTCGCTTATCCATTGTCAGACGGGTAGGCGGCATTTTTGCGTTTATATGGAGTTTTTTATTATTTTATGAGGAGGGCTTAACTATGCCAAAAACAAAATTTCAGGAATTTATTTTCACCCTTATCACATCCGGCTGTATAATCTTTATCATGGGCGTTTATAACGTCGCTATCCACACCGGTGGACTTCAGGCGGCTACATTCAGTCACGCACTGCATTCTTTTCCGCTGGAATGGTTCATCGGATTCCTCTGCGCATTCTTCATCGCCAGCAAAACATCCAAATATTTCGCGTTCCGCGTAGCCAAACCAACTGACCGCCCGATCTTCATCATCCTCTGCATCCAGACCTTCACCGTCTGCACAATGGTACCGCTGATGAGCCTGCTTGGAACCATCGAATCTTCAGGAATCACTTCAAATCTCATCTTCATCTGGCTCCAGACCATCTGCCTGAACTTCATCATAGCCTACCCACTGCAGATCCTGGTTGTCGGACCATTCTGCAGATTCGTATTCCGTCACCTGTTCGTATCAGCAAGTCAGGAAAATGAAGGTAAAATAGAACATGAAATGGAACAGCAAGGATTTGCGGAATAAGTCCATATAATAATAGGTAATTGCGAAACTCGCGGTGCTCGTTCGTAACCTTGAACCAAAACAAGGAAGAATTCGCGAAGAGCACGACTTGTGGAATGAAAAATGGATAATCGCACATGTTAGGCGCACTTTAATAAGCTATGGACTTTATGAAAGTGGTAAGTCCTAAGCTATGAGTGGTTTTATGCTTCGAATATATTCGTGGTGATTGATCTTATCTGCGAGAACAACAGTAATAAGTTGTGTGATCCCGGCAAGAATCAGATCAGCATGCAGAGTCCTCTCATTTTGGGTTCGGCGTCCTGCAAGACAGAGATTGTCTTTGATGTGGTTGATATCTCTTTCGACAACAGTCCTGATTTTATAGGTATCATCCCATTTTTCGGTGCCGCGGATCGTTCCGGGATAAGCACGAAGATCCTTTTCCGGGTAGATGTAGACCATCCACCCACATTTAGAAGAAGTACAAGGGTTGTCACAGAGACAATGACGATGGGATTTTTGAGTTGATTTATCATAAATCCATTTCATTCTTGGACAGACAAATTTATATCTTGTTACTCCACTGTGAAGTTTGGAAGTGCCTTCGTACTTCATTTGTAAAGAAGGATCATGGGGACAACACGGAATACCATCTTCATTGATGGAATAATCCAGATTTTCAAGTCCGGATCTTGCATTCAGCGGAATATAAGCTTTCGAGAAATGTTTGTCATTACCAAAAGTGTCACCGGTAAGAAGGCTCTTATAGAGTTGTGCGGTATCGAAAGCAGCATCACCCAGGAAGGTTTTTGGATTAATCAAAGGATGCTTGGAAAAGAAGTCCTTAAGTGTGGGGATTAAAAGCTTTGAATCATGAACACATTTATCTTCGTCAGGGGAATCGGATTTCTTTTCGACAACGATATCAGGATGTGAAGCCATAAAGTTTTTGTTATAAAAAGATATGTGGCGGATGATGCCCAATCCGTTAGTGACAATGCCGAACTTGAAGACATAGCAAAAATGCCCATTGATATAGAGCTGCTTAATCTCAGGATTAGCAGAAGCATGAGAAGGCATGGAACCATAGGCAGCTTTATAAGGATCATAGGATTTATCAAAGCCCTGAGCTTTCGCGTATGCCTTAAGCTGTTTGATGATCCTGTTAGCATACTTGGGATTATTTTCGGTAACAAATGCTTCTATGCCGGAAGAATCAAAGATGGTCATATCCGCTTTTGCAGAGTCAATCGCCTGACAGATAGGCTCGGTAACATCAACAAGGTTATCGAAAACAAGCTGGAGGTCATCTAAAAAATCCTGTTTGAATCGGGTGATTTTGGAAGCGTCTGGGACTTTAGTAAAACCACAGAATTCCCGAAGTGATTTTGAGTAAGCGAGAAAAGTCAGGAGAAGCTGATCCGTAGGGATAGAGAAAATACGTTGAATAATCAAAGCCCACAGAAAAGCTTGCAAAGGGTATTTACGGGTTCTGCCCGTCGATGCATAGAAATGATTTCTAAAAGAAATCGGAATTAACTCATCAATATCGATATGGGTTTCTAATAGAGAAAGAAAAGCAGGTTTGTCATTTTCAAATTTTTCATGGCAATCTGAAAAAATATCTGCCAAAGAAAGCTGTTTATATGGTATCATAAGTATCAGGATACAGATAGATGAAAGGC
>ENA-OXGJ01000715-OXGJ01000715.1-human-gut-metagenome-genome-assembly--contig:-NODE-715-length-12646-cov-5.846478_pt1 | contig 12646 bp, 7 predicted proteins | sample MGYA00249835_ERZ652264 | MGnify/ENA primary metagenome ERZ652264 (study PRJEB26925, sample SAMN05826844) | human gut metagenome | biome: ENVO:2100002; feature: ENVO:00000062; material: ENVO:00002003... | reverse complement strand
CGAGATGAGCGCTAGTCTCGTGGGCTCGGAGATGTGTATAAGAGACAGGAAGATAGGGCGGGTAGAACGGCGGGCAGACCGTAATTTTATCAGGCAGAAATTTGATAAAGCGATGGCTCAGTATGAAACGGCTATCAGGCGTGAAAAAGATGAGGCCGGTCAGGCTGCGCTTCATCTCAAAACAGCGCGTTTGTATTTCATGGTAAGGGAATATGGTCGCGCCTCGGAGCATTATGATAAAGCAATGAGCTTGCGTCCGGATTTGCTCGGGGTAGATGATGTCTGTGATTATGTGGATGCTCTGCGTTTTCAGGGACAAGCCCGCAAAGCAGAAGCCATTTGCCTGGATAATGCCTATAAAGACATATATAGCCGCTATCAGCGCTATCAGAATACATTGGAGGCACTTGCCATGCGCCATTCGGTTCAGGAAGATCCCGGGTTTTCGGCAAAACGCTTATTACTGAATACATCGAACGCTGAATTTTGGGTTGGTAATTATGGGGAACAACCGTTTTATGCCATTAGTTACAGTAAATTCAATGATCCGGGGAAATTATTCTTCCATCGTACTCACTATTATGCACTTGACGAACCCGGTGAAACCGGTGTTGAGACTCAGAAACCTCCAAGATATTATGGCTATTTCCGGAAAATACCTGCTGACTTACAGAATGGTCCAGTGACCTTTTCGCCGGATATGAAGTCGATGGTAGCTACGGTTATCGAGTATGATAAAGAGAAGACAACCGTAGAGATGGCAAACCGGAAGCTACGTCCTTTCCGTACAAAGTTGTTTTACTCTGTGCTAAAGAACAAGAAGAAACGATTTACGAAGTATGTTCCGGCTTTTCCACAGGAAGAGATGTCTTCGTATGCCCACCCTTACCTGTTTAATGAAGGCAAATCATTGTTGTTTACCTCTGACATGCCCGGAGGATACGGTGGGTTCGACCTGTATGTTGTCCATTGGGATGAAGAGGCTCAGGCATGGGGGACTCCTGTTAATCTGGGACCGGATGTCAACACGGAAGGCGATGAGATCTTTCCTGTAATCTATAAAGGACGTCTTATCTTTTCGTCTAACGGATTGCCGGGATTCGGTGGTTATGATCTGTTCAGTGCTTATTATGATAAAGATGGAGTGATTCCGGGCAGTATCAGCCATTTTCCTTATCCGGTAAATTCCGTCTTCAACGATTATTATATGTGTCCGCTTGACTTGCGAACAGCCTATTTTGTATCCGATCGTGAAATGGCTTCAAGAGACGATATCTATTACCTCCGTACAGTAGAGGATCTGGGAACCCAGCAAGGGATGCCTTTTTACGGGATGAGTGAGGAAAATGCAATTTTAGGTGGCGCTTTGTTGTTGAACGGCACTACGGAAACTGTTTCTCCGGAGTCTGTCACACTGAAGCAGTATGCGCCGGAAGGATTGCTGATGACTCTCTATTTTGATTTCGATTCGGATGAGTTGACCGATGAATCTGTACGGAGACTCGAGCAATTTATCAATGAAATGGGTACTTACCAATTTTCCGAACTTAGGTTTGATGGTTTTGCCGATGAGATAGGTAGTGACAGTTATAACTATTCATTGTCAGAGCGAAGGGCGGAAAGTGTTGCGGAGTTTCTGCGCAATCATGGTTTAAACGTACGTTTCGGCATACAGGCTCATGGAAGGATAAAGCTTTCTCCGGAAGAGGTGAAAGAGGAAATTGAGTATCATCGCTGGCCGGAGGGAGGTATCGATTGGATACAGGTGAACCGTAGGGCAAGGCGTGTCGAAATATATAATAAGAGGTAGAAATATAAAAAAGTAAACGATATATGAAGAAGACAAGAATTCATAGAGTGTGGATACTGTTCCTGCTGGGCATCATGGCCTGTCTGCAAGTGAGAGCCCAATATATGCCGGTGGTTTTCGATAAGAAGTATGGCGATAAGAATCAGATTCAGCTGGTTTGTCCCTTAGCCGGTGACGAAGTGGCCATGGTGGGTAAAGAGGGACAGAAGTATAACCTTACCTGGATAGGCAGAGAGGGAGAAGTGCTCTTTTCATTGCCGCTGGCCGGATTTACCGCTGTTAACGAGTTGACAGAGTTGGAGGATAACCGTATCCTGCTTGTCGGGCAATCTGCTGTGATGAATACAAAAGGCAGAAAAGACAATGTGACACTAAGCGGACGGGCGGTCATATTGGATCGTAGCGGTCATATTGTTACCAATATTTATGCAGGAGGACAAGGGAGTGAACTCATGAAGGGAGCCTTGCTGCGTAGCGGGTCATTGATACTTTCCGGCATGGAGCCGAAAGGAGGAAATAGTCGGCAAGGTATTCTTCTGAAAGTGGATAAATCGGGTAGAGTGATTTATCAGTACAAGAATGCCGGAAGTGGTTATTGTGATCAATTCGAGGTACTGGGCAATACGACTGAATATATATGTGCGGCTTTCTCCGGAGACAAGGAGAAAGAACAGACAACAGTGGTCCGGTTAGATGATAAAGGGAAGCCTTATTATGTAACTGTTATTCCGGCTAAGCGGTTCATCGTGACAGGTATGAATGCCAATATCAATGACGGTTCGGTGATTGTTACCGGTAATTCATCGACTGATGGAGGCATCATTTATAAAATACGGCCGGAAGGTGATATTGTTTTTGCCAAAACACTGATACCCGCCAACCAGGGATCGGTGATGCTTAATCAGCTTCAGGTGGCTCGCAATGGTAATATATTGGTAGGTGGAAGTGGCAGTAAAGGATACTATGCCTTGTTGAGAAATGACGGAACAGCTTTATATTCCGGTACCTCGAATGGAGGTGTGAGAGGTGTGGGTATGAACCGGACTACGGGTGAATCGGTGGTAACAACTTATGATGTCAATGCACGCAGAGGAACGTTTGTCCGTATATTGCCGACGGGTAAAGCTGAGTTTGACCGCACTATTGATGGTAATTTTGATAAGGTTAAGGTAACTAATAACGGTGAAGTGTTACTGCTGTCTTCGGATGAAGGTCGGGTTTGTATGTATTCTGCTACGGGTGAAAAAGAGTTTGACCGTTATGTGACGGACAATAAACCTACTGTTTATCGTCAGGCATTGACTGCATCGTCCGGTGAGTTACTTTTTCTGGGCAGTGGCAGTCGCCTTGTCAAACTGGGACATGGACTCTATGTTTCGGATGTGAAAATAACCAAGCCGGTAAACGGAACGGCTACTGCGGTATTTACTGTCACGCTGACAGGATATGCCACTACAAAGGAAGGGGCTCCTGTTCCTGTAAGTGTAGGATATGCCACTCGTGAAGCATCTGCTACAACAGCTAATAATTTTACTCCGGTAAAGGGAAAACTGTCTTTCACCCCTTCACGCGGGACGGCGGATCGCTATCTGGTGAAACAGGATATCGAGGTTCCGGTAAAAGCGAATGATCTGATCGAAGGCGTGAAAGACTTTGAACTGCTATTGTCGGATGTTCAGCAGAGTTATCTGGTGAAGCCTGTAGGGAAAGCGGTTATCGAAGATCAGCAGGCAGTTGTGAAGTTGGTACGTACCGAGCGTGGAGAAGAGGGATCCAAAGATATTTTATATGAACTGGGATTATTTAAAACCGACGGAACTCCTTTGACCAATGCTACGGGGGCAAATATTATAGTAGATGGTATATATGGAGAAGGCACAGCCGATGCGCTCGATTTCGATATGGGATTGACTCCTAGAGTGATATTTGCCAATGGTTCGCAAAAATCATCCTTTAATGTCAGGACATTGGAGGACACCCGCTATGAACTTCCTAAAACCGTGGTAGTGAATTTTAATAAAGTACATAGCCTGAGTGGTTCTAATGTTGCTTTTGATGGTGAACTGTTGAGTTGCAGTGGAATTGTCGTCGATCAGCCGGCACGTCTGGCCATTGCTTCATTGGGTGACCACAGAGTGAATAATAATGTGGTGTCGGGCTTCTTCACTGTTTCGCTGTTGCGTGCTTCAGACGGAGCTTTATTGACCAATGCCACAGGTAGTGATATCATTGTTAACTGTGTGACATTGCCCGATGCTACGGCAAAAGAAGGAAAAGACTTTGTCTTTACCAACCTGCATGACCTACGTATCAGTGGAGACGGTAACCATAGCTCCGCCAATGTGAATGGAGTGGTATTGTTCAGCACGGATACTTTGGAAAAACAGGTGAAACTGAAAATCAAATCTGTAAACCAACCTACAGGTGCACAGCCGATCAGTGTATCGGATGCAGAACGTACGGCAGAGTTTACGATCCGGAAATAAAATGATTCTTGGGGAGAAGAATGCCTTGCATCTCGAGTGTAAGGTATTCTTGTCCGCTCAGAAGAAAATGGATGAAAAAAGAACTATGACAGGAAAAAGAATATATACAGGGTTGATGGGCTTGCTGCTTTTTCTGGCGTTTGCTTGTACGGATGACAGGGAATCGCCGGGGGAAACCAATGGTAATCCTTCATTGGTTTTCAGGATGACAAGAGCTTCAGCAGACATTATCAATAATACGCAAGTCTATCTGTTTGATGGAGATGGAGCTACTGCCGGACAATTCAGGCAGAAAGTGCCGGATGTGACTTACGCTGCAGACCGCCTCACTATGCCGGTTGCGGCGGGGACATGGGATATTACATTGGTCAGTGCTGACGGAGATGTAAACAGTGGATTGGTACAACCTGTCCGTGGACAGGCACGTTCGTCACTGAAAATGTGGGAAACACGTTCTGCCGGTGGGAGTTTGCCGTCTATGCCTGAGCTGCGTACGGCTTATATTACCGGACAGCAGGTTATTGCCGGTCAGGATAATGTCGCTTCCGAAACAGCATTGCTTTCACGGAACGTTGCATTGGTCAAAGTCGTGATAGCCGATGCCGGAGGACTGGATATTAATGGCACTCACACGATGAAATTGACTAATGTGCCTACGACTCTTAACTGGGAAGGAGGGTTATATCCCAATAAAAACAATCCTACTGTGAGTGCGGAGCCTATGACCGGTACTTTTACTATACATAATAATACTGCAATGGCCGGTCATCAGTACAGTGATACGCTTCGGTTTATTGTGCCGGCTCATAAAGGAACTGATTATCTGAATGCACTTCCGACCGACACAACTACCAGTCATCTTAAACTGAGTGTCGATCTGGCCAGTGAAGGAGGAACACGTTTTGAGAAGACGGATGTGGTAATCCCTCGGGTTCCACGAGTAAACGGAATTTTGTTGGTACGCATTTTCCTTGGTGGAAAGCTCGATGTCTCCACTGAGATATTGAACTGGCAGGATACACAGTTGGAAGCTGATTTGTCACAGACCCAACTTTATACGGATAAAGCTTCGGTGGGGATGGCATTCAAAGACACGATACATGTAAATACCAATGCTCGCGAATATACAGTGGAGAAGGCACCTGAGGCCACGTGGATTACTTCGGTGAAAAAGTTGGATGGGAATGCGGTGGAAATTACTGCCGACTTGGATAGCTATGTGGATAATCATCCGCGTACCTCTTATATTACCATTAAGGCCAATAATGTGACCAAGAAAATACCGGTAACACAAAGACCGGATAGAGGTACGATTAAAGTTAGTGTCAATAAACTACAATTTAGTCCTCCTCATCCGACAGCTTCACTTGATGTTCGGTCTGTTGGGGGAAATTGGAAATTACTGTCTCAAAGTTCCAAAGCGACCGCTGCTACTACCCAAGGAACAGCAGGAAGTACATCTGTAACTTTTACAAGAACCTCTACCAGTGATGACTCATTGTATGATGAATATTATGGAGAAGGGCAGGCTGTTTTTAAAAATATGATGACTCTTGATACGGATACTGTCCATTTAAGTAATTTATTTATTGGTATTATTGATGATTTAATTGAGGTTGCACAGCCAACTGTGCATCCGGATACTACATGTACTGTGAACAATGTGAAAGTATATGGTGGAGATACCCGTGATTTGACTATTATCAATAAGCCAAGTTGGATACATCCTGCTCCAGAGACGGATTATAATCTTGCAACCGGTATTTTTACTTTTGTCTGTGATCGTGAACCCAATGAGGAAGAACGTTATGGAGAAATAACCCTTGGACATATTGATGATCCTGATTATACAGTTAAAGTGTCGGTGCTTCAAGCTATAATTGTTCGTATCCCAGAGTTTAATTATTTTGTCGTGCAGTTTGTGTGGAGTGCGAATGACGTAGATGTGAAAGTTGGCTTCACAGGAAATCCTACATCTGTTGTGGTAAATGGTATTACTTACAATACAAGTTCGGTAGATGCATTCCAGAATCAGTGGGTTGGCTGGAGCCAAGGTGGTGTGGTTAACTATGATAATAAGGAGTTATTGAAATGGGGTGGTGATGCTACTTCAGGACAAGGAGAAACTGCGTTCTTTAATGCTCCGGTAATTAACTCTGCACCTTATCCCGGTCAACATGGTATAGATCCGAATGCTCCGGGATTATTGCCACGTACAGTAACATTGCAGGTGAATGCCGGATGGTATAGAGGAGGCGGTATTCCAATGACTTGTAATATCTATGCTTATTTGGGTGGTACGATGAGTCATGTCGGTACGAATTTTGTCAATCAAGGTGGAACACTGGTTTACACTTCTACAAATAAGTTTAATGTGCAGGCTTCCGGTAATAAGCAATATGACCATATTTGTGATATTGTATATGACCGTAAGAAACACACTGCAAAAATAAATTGGAAAGGAACTTTGTGGACAGGTACTCGTTCGATGCGGGTTCCTATGAGAAGTGTAGAAGAAACTCAGAAACCTTATTGGACTCCTACTATAGTTGATACTTATTCTAACAGCTATCGAGGACAAGGGAAATAGCTTTAATGCGTATAATGAAAATGAAGAGTATAATATGAAAATACAATATATAATAGGTATACTGATTGCTTTTCTGTTTGCCTCGTGCAGTCATGAGGAGGAGGAACAGAAACCCGCTTATGGAAAGATAGATGTTGCTGTTTCGGTAACCCTACCGCAACCGGAGTCAGTAAATACTCTTACTCGTGCCGGTGGTCCGTATACGGATACCGATATTAAGAACGCAGACTTGTTGATATTCGACAAAGACGCAAAGTTTATGGAACGCGTCAAAGTAGAGAGTGACAGGTTGGTGGTCACCGGAACGGGGATTAATTTCACAGTCCGTTTGGATGCCACTTCAGAACGGCGTATCATTCATCTGGTTGCAAACGGTCGGAGTGCTGATGGCACTTCGGATCGCTTGAACTTTGGTGATATAACTCCCGGTATGACAGAAAATGCGGCTATCTCTTCCTTGCAGACAGCCTCGCTCGAACATGTGGATGAAGGAGAGAGCACATTGTTAAACCATGTAATGCCTTTGGTCATGTGGGGACGTTTTGCATTGAACGGAATCAATATCGTAACGAAAGCAGAGGGTGTGAAACTGTTGCGTTCCACAGCATGTATACAAGTGAAGAAGGGTAATGGAGGTGGGAATACCGGACTGGATGATTTTGTCATTGAGGGAATTACTGTACATCAGGGAGCCTGTCATGGCTTCCTGGCTCCGACCGATTGCACAGGAGAAGTAAATACTCCCGTTGTCGCAAATCCGGTTACCGGTGGAATCTATCTGGATTATCGTAAGGGTTGGGTTAATGGTGCGGAGCCATCTTTATACATTTATGAGCGCAATTGTTCGGCTTCCGACTATATGGGAGTAGTGATTGCAGCCCGGTATAAGGGGAAAAAGGGCTACTATAAGGTAGTGATGAACGGTAATGACGGAAGTCCTTTGAACATTGTACGCAACCACCGCTATATTGTTACAGTGGTGGGAGTCAATGGTCCGGGATATGAAAGTCCGGATATTGCTGTGGCTTCTGCACCTTCGAATGCTTTGAAAGTGGAGTTGACGGATGAAGACACGGATCTGCCCTGTATTGTGGCCGACGGTCAATACCGTATGGCATCGTCTAATAATGTATTCAGCCTATATGGAAAAACAGGTGTGGCTACATCGGCAACTGGTGTGGATATTTGTACCGTATATTCCAGTCGTGGTATTCAGCCGGTTCTGACCCTTCCTGACGATTGTAATTGGTTGACAAACCTGTCTGTCCAGGCTTTGGGAAGTAACAAATATAAAATTACGGGGGATTTTACCTCAGCGGCTAATGATGCCGTAGCTACAACCTTGACTATGACGTGTGATAATCTGTCTCAGCCGGTTCGTGTCAGTTGGAATCCCATCATATCGGATCAGAAAGATACCGATTCGTTTGTCCTCGATTTGGTCGGTTCAACCGATCGTAACTGGACGGTACGGGTGTTGAATCCGACATCTCCCGGCTGGCTCTTTCTACACCCATCCGCCGCATCTCCCGGAGCTCTTCCGGGAGACGGCATGGTGTCGGAACTCAGTAGCAAATACAGTTCGCATGCTTATTTGCATGTAGCTTTCGGAGCGAGCAGGAGAGGGACTGTACAGATGACTTCCGCCTCCGGCGGGGAAACTGTAGCCCGTAAGATAGTAGTTATTCAATAGAACGTTGCGGTAGTATGACCCTGGAAGAGATATTGCAAATAGAAGCACAGAATGTTGATTGTATTTTTCTGTATCAGGAAGAAGGAGCATGGTATGCTTATGAACATTCTGCTTTTTATTGTTATTCTCTTCTGGGCATACTTGATATCGACTGGTTGCCTTGCCCCGATGGAGTTTCTTCCGGGCAGAAAACAATCAGGGTACGTGTTTCCGAACCGGATAAGTTTTTGTGTACTCCTTTGTTACGTCTGATGCGGAAGCGTAAAACAGAATATGTTGTTTTGTGTAAGATTTCGTGTGGAGGTTTTTATTATTGGCGGGAACAGCAACAAATGAAATTTCGTGTATTACAGGAAAGAGAAAGCTCTTGTACGAAGATAAATGAACATGCTGAATGATTAATCTTATCCTCTGCAGCCTGGAAAGGCGGCTTTTTCACGAGCATATTCTTTATATGCTATCTTTAGTGATATTCATCGGTATAGCCTGTGAAGGCTGTTGATGAATTATTGTTTGTTTTGTTTGTGTGCGCCCCTTCCGTATTTTAGCGAAAATATCGGAAGGGGCTTTTGCACAGATAAGTTTTTAATGAATTTCTATTTGTCCAGAGTAATCATGAAGCGGCGCAGGTAAACTTCTTGTTCCGCATTGCCGACATTACTGAAACGTACAGCTTTCACAGGTGTTTGTTTCAAGTTCAAGGTGATGCGGTTCTTTTCCTGTTTGAAATCGACCTTCTGCCATTCTTTGCCATCAGCCGAAATTTCAAGTTGTCCCCAGGCAGCCACGTCCGGTTTACCGAAATCTATATCCAGATTTTCTCCCGGATAAGCTTGATCCAGTTCGATGGTCAGCGTGCATCCGGCTCCCCATTTAATTACTTCGTTGGCAGGTGATACCAATACACGGTTGGTTTTGATCTGTAACGGCTGATTGCGTAATTGCTCTACGTCACTTACCAGTTTGTGGGGCATATAGTCTGTTGCGGCATCCAATTGCGTACCGTGCTCCTTATTATAGCGTTCGGTGACCGTGGTAAATGTTTGATCTATCAGTGGTTTGATCACTTTAGTTGCTGTTTTTACACCCGGTTGGTAAGGATTCTGGTTATAGGTTTGATCTACCTGGAACATTTGCTGTTGCAGTGCTTTCACATGACGGTATTTCCGGATAAAGAGTGAGTTGTCCCCTTCTTTATAAGCTTTGGCCATAGCCAGAACTTCTTGCCCGGTTTCGCCCAATAATTTAAACTGACGGAGCCAAGGCATCATTTCAACAATGAGGGGACGATTCCCTGTGTTGGTCATCAAAATGTCACCGGACTCTACCATCTTTCCGAAAGTTGCTTCCAAAGCGTTGAAGTCAGCTTCGGTATATGAACCGTTTTTCAGGTAGCTATCGAGAAAACGTTGTGATAACGGCTGCAATTCGACAGATTCGTCCCGGCGGTATTTATGTCCGTTCGGTCCCAAGTCGGAGTTATGTGCTGCAAAAAATTCCAATTCGTCTGCGGCACTTGGCAGAATGGTACGGATAGCATCTTTCCATGTCTGTTCACTGTTGTATTTTTCAGGATTCCATGCATAGTCGGCTACACTGTAAATTGCAATTTTGGATGCTTCGGCATGTTCCATGGGATTGGTGACAAAGCCTGACATCTGATCGGCAATCTGCGTGTCGTTGCCATAGACCGGTCCGAGTAAAAGATGGTCGCGTACGTAATCTGATACCGGAAAGTTCCACCAAATATACGCCGGACGTTTGATGCGTGCGTTGATCCAAGCTATGCCGTCTTTGGTTATATCAGAAATGACACGGTCGCCCGTCCACATTATTTGGATAGAAGGGTTCAGCTTTTCTCCCAAGGTAGTCAGATAATTTCCCTTGGGATTCGACCAGCTTTTATTGTATTCTGTAGGACACATGACCAAAGGAGTGACATCCGGTTTTACCTTTACAAATTTCTCGTCGATATAGTTCAACAGTTCGGCTTGCTTGTTCGGATTGGTGCCTTCGCCCGAGATATCGTCAAAGAATACAGCGAACGAACGGACTCCCAGATCGTACATTTTTTCGAATTTTGCCAGTAGCAGATCGCGGTCTTCCTGGTTCCATTTGATGTCTTGTCCCGGATGAATAGCCCATACAAAGTCCACTTCGTTCTCATTGGCTACTTTTACCAACTCCTGTAATTGGAGGGCCTCTTTTTCGGGATATGGCAGGCGCCAGTTGGGAGAACTGTGGTATGGATCATCTTTAGGGCCATAGATATAGGTATTCATTTTATTCTCTCCGTAGAACTTCAACTGACGGAGACGGGCTTCGTGGCTCCAGGGGGTTCCGTAAAATCCTTCGACTACACCGCGGAAACGGACTGAAGGGTAGTCTTTGATTTCTACTACAGGAAGTTGATTGTCATTCAGTAACTGTGCTAACGTCTGCAAGGCATAGAAAGTTCCCCTTTCGTCCTGGCCGGCTAAGACAATCTCTTTATCATTGATGGCCAAATAATAGCCTTCTTTGTGATTAGGAATCTGTCGGGCGAATTTGCGGATAGCTTTGTCCCCTTTTTCACCGATATAGATGCGAAACCCGTTTTTATCCGAATGCTTTCCGGCAAGCAGGGTTTTCAGGGCACTGACGGCATGTGTGTTTGCCTCTGTATCTCCAACAATCAGATAGGTGTCCGGTAAGCTCAGGTTTCGGGCTTGTGAAAGGACCTGCTGTGGTTGTGGTTGAATACTTGTGATTTGGGCCGAAGCACTGACGCCCAAAAGGAGCCAGGCTCCCAGTAAGTAGAGTCGTTTAATCTTCATTTTAGGTAAAATGTTAGTTTTTCAGGTTTTAGTGACTGCACAAAAATAAGAAAAAAAGTGCATACTGCCGTTTTTCTATTAATTTTGTTCCTTTGAAACATTGAAATAAGGAAAAATGCCTATGCTGATACTTTTATCTTGTGCCAAAACTATGAGTGACGTTTCGAAGACAAAAACGCCTCTCACTACATTTCCCGGCTTCCGGAAGGAGGCAGCGGAGGTTGCTCTGCAGATGTCACAATTTTCAGTCGAGGAGTTGGAACGGCTGTTAAAGGTGAATCCTAAGATTGCTGTTGAAAATTATAGACGCTATCAGGCTTTTCACTCGGAGGGTACACGGGAGTTGCCTGCATTGTTGGCTTATACAGGGATTGTTTTTAAAAGAGTTCACCCCCAGGACTTTTCAGAAGAAGACTTTTGCTATGCCCAGGATCATCTGAGATTGACCTCATTCTGCTATGGGTTGTTGCGTCCTCTCGATATGATTCGGCCTTACCGGCTTGAGGGAGATGTACGGTTGCCTGAACCCGGCAACAGAACGATGTTTGATTATTGGAAGCCAATCCTTACAGACCGGTTTATTGCAGATATCAAGAAAGCCGGTGGGGTGCTTTGTAATCTGGCAAGTGACGAAATGCGGGGACTTTTCGATTGGAAGCGGGTTGAGAAGGAGGTTCGTGTGATAACTCCCGAGTTTCACGTCTGGAAAAACGGAAAATTGGCTACGGTAGTGGTTTATACTAAGATGTCGCGGGGCGAGATGACTCGTTATATTCTGAAGAACCGGATAGAATCTGTTGAACAATTGAAGACATTCGCCTGGGAAGGGTTTGAATTTAACGAACAGCTTTCGGACGAGACAAAATATGTATTTACAAACGGAAAAACAGAATGAATCGAGATGACAGAAATAGAAAAAATGCGTAGCGGTGAATTGGCGGATATGTCGGCACCTGAATTACAGGTGAGATTTGAACATGCCAAGAAGTTATTGGCACGAATGCGGTGCTTGAGTACGTATGACGAAACTTATCGGGGACTACTTGAAGAATTGATACCTGATCTTCCGGCTACTTCCGTTATTTGCCCGCCTTTTCATTGTGATCATGGCGATGGCATCCGTTTGGGTGAGCATGTATTTGTGAATGCCAATTGTACGTTCCTTGACGGAGCATTCATCACCATCGGAAGTCATACATTGATCTGTCTCTTATACACATCTCCGAGCCCACGAGACTAGCGCTCATCTCG
>ENA-OXGJ01000704-OXGJ01000704.1-human-gut-metagenome-genome-assembly--contig:-NODE-704-length-12783-cov-10.320946_pt1 | contig 12783 bp, 8 predicted proteins | sample MGYA00249835_ERZ652264 | MGnify/ENA primary metagenome ERZ652264 (study PRJEB26925, sample SAMN05826844) | human gut metagenome | biome: ENVO:2100002; feature: ENVO:00000062; material: ENVO:00002003... | reverse complement strand
TCCCCAAGAAGTCGATGCTCGACGAATACCTCGTGATGATGGAGGAGGCCAAGAAACGCGACCACCGCAAGCTGGGCAAGGACCTCGAACTGTTCTGTTTCTCGCAGCGCGTGGGACAGGGTCTGCCCTTGTGGCTGCCGAAAGGCGCCGCGCTCAGGGACCGGCTCGAACAGTTCCTGCGCAACGTGCAGAAAGAATACGGCTACCAGCAGGTCATCACCCCGCATATCGGCAACAAGGAGCTGTACGTGACTTCGGGACACTACGCCAAGTACGGCAAGGATTCGTTCCAGCCGATTCACACCCCGATCGAGGGCGAGGAGTATCTCCTGAAGCCGATGAACTGCCCGCACCACTGCGAGATTTACCGTTCGAAGCCCCGTTCGTACAAGGAGCTGCCCGTCCGTCTGGCGGAGTTCGGCACCGTGTACCGCTACGAGCAGTCGGGCGAACTGCACGGACTGACCCGCGTCCGCGGATTCACGCAGGACGACGCCCACCTGTTCGTACGCCCCGACCAGCTGCTCGAAGAGTTCGAGCGGGTGATCGACATCGTGCTCTACATCTTCAAGACGCTGAAGTTCGACAACTATACGGCACAGATTTCGCTGCGCGACCCCAACAACAAGGAGAAGTACATCGGCTCGGACGAAAACTGGGAGAAGGCCGAAAGCGCCATCATGCAGGCCGCTGAGGAGAAGGGACTCAATACGGTCGTGGAGTACGGCGAAGCCGCGTTCTACGGTCCCAAGCTCGACTTCATGGTCAAGGACGCCATCGGCCGCAAGTGGCAGTTGGGAACCATTCAGGTGGACTACAACCTGCCGGAGCGGTTCGACCTGACGTACAAGGGCGCGGACGACAAACTGCACCGCCCGATCATGATTCACCGCGCGCCGTTCGGCTCGATGGAGCGTTTCGTGGCCGTACTGCTGGAGCATACGGGCGGCAAGTTCCCGTTGTGGCTCTCGCCCCAGCAGGTCGTGGTGCTCCCCATTTCGGAGAAGTTCAACGACTACGCCCAGCAGGTTGCGGAGTACCTCAACCGCAGCGACGTGAGGACCGAGGTGGACGACCGCAACGAGAAAATCGGCCGCAAGATCCGCGACAACGAACTCAAGCGCATCCCCTACCTGCTGATCGTCGGCGAGAAGGAGGAGGCCGAAGGACTCGTGTCGGTACGCGCGCAGGGCGAAGGCGACAAGGGTCAGATGACGCTCGAAGGCTTCCGCGACTTCATCGCCGGACTGGTGAAGGAGGAGATCGAGGCCAACAAAATGGAAAAGAAATAACGACTCCGGTCCGCATCCGGGACTTCCCCCTTTCGGGGGAAATTCCGGACGGCGGGGTTTACGGCACGCCGCAGGTCACGCCCCGGCAGCCGGACAATGAAAAACAAAAGTAATTAACCACTTTAATACTTTACGATTATCGCAGCACCGAAACCATTCCCGCCGAGGCCATTCAACCCCGGGAATAACCGGCCGAAACCGGCAGCCGGCACCAACAACCGGTACGGGCGCCGCCCGCCCGAAAAGGAGAATCCGCACCGCATCAACGAGCAGATAACGGCTCCCGAAGTGCGCGTCGTGGGCGACAACGTCGAACAACCGCTGGTTTTACCCATACGCGAAGCGCTGAAGCTCGCCGACAGCATGGAACTCGACCTGATCGAGATCTCGCCCAAGGCCGAGCCGCCCGTATGCCGCATCGCCGATTACCAGAAATTCCTCTACCAGCAGAAGAAAAAGGCCAAGGAGCTGAAAGCCAATCAGGTGAAAGTCGTGATCAAGGAGATCCGCTTCGGTCCGCAGACCGACGACCACGACTACAACTTCAAGCTCAAGCACGCCACCAACTTCCTGAAGGAGGGGTGCAAGGTCAAGGCGTACGTCTTCTTCCGCGGCCGTTCGATCGTCTTCAAGGAGCAGGGCGAAATCCTGCTGCTCCGCTTCGCCACCGACCTCGAAGAGGTCGCCAAAGTGGAGATGATGCCCAAGCTCGACGGCAAGAAGATGAACATGATGCTGGCGCCCAAAACCAACAAGAAGTAGCGGCCGAGCGGTTCCGACACCGCGCGAAGCGACTATATCCGATCCATAATCGGGGTCCCGGAAGGGAGTCCGATTGTGGATTTTTATTTCATGACCGACGCAAGCGGCAGAGAGACGGCGGCCTTTCATATACCTGCGGAAGCGGACCTGCAGGCATGCACCTGCGGGAACGGGCTTTCGGGGACGGGCTTCGGGAACGGGCTTCGGGGACGGGCTTTCGGGAACGGGCTTTCGGGAACGACGCGGGGGACAGACTTTCGGAAGCGCTACGCAGGAAACCGCCCTGCCGGACTTATTCCGTCCGCAGAAAAGGGATTTTGCCGAATTTCGAAATATATTTACCTTTGCAATGAAATGATTACGCAGGACGACATATTCGGGATCACGGACGACGCGGCGTTCGAAGCCGCCGCACTGGAGGTATTCAGGCGGCAGGCGGCCGAATGCCCGCCCTACCGCGAATACCTCGCGCTGGCCGGAGTGCGGCCGGAAGAGGTGCGCGCGGCCCGCGAGATTCCATTCCTGCCGATCGAAATCTTCAAGACCCACGACGTCTACTGCGGCGGCACGGAGCCGGAGGCGGTCTTCACCTCGTCGGCAACGACGGGCATGACGCCGTCGCGCCACCCGATGCGCTCGCTGGCGCTGTACGAACGGACGTTCCGCGCAGCATTCCGCACGTTCTACGGCGAACCGGGGCAGTGGAGCCTCTATGCCCTGCTGCCCAATTACCTGCGCCGCAAGGGGTCGTCGCTGGTCTACATGGCCGACCGGCTGATCGCCGACTGCGGTTCGGGCGGCTTCTACTTGGACGACTACGACGCGCTGCTGACGGCCATGCAGGCCGATCCGAAGCCCAAAATCCTGCTGGGCGTAAGCTATGCACTGTGGGATCTGGCGGAGCGTTACGCCCCGAAGCTCGAAAATACGGTCATAATGGAGACGGGCGGCATGAAGGGTTACCGCGAAGAGATTCCCAAGGAGGAGTTCCACAAAATCCTGTGCGGCGCATTCGGCGTCGGCGCGATACACTCCGAATACGGCATGGCCGAGCTGACTTCGCAGGCCTATTCGCAGGGCGGCAACCTCTTCCGCTGTCCGCCGTGGATGCGCGTCACGACCCGCGACGTGAACGATCCGTTCGATCCGCAGCCCGCGGGAACGCGCGGAGGGCTGAACATCGCCGATCTGGCGAACTGGTGGTCGTGCGCGTTCATCCAGACGCAGGACGTGGGCCGGGTCGATGCCCGCGGAGCGTTCGTCGTCGAGGGGCGCATCGACCACAGCGACATCAGAGGATGCAACTTACTGGTACAGTGAACCTAAACGGGTTTCCGCCGCAAGGCGGGCAGGCCCCGATATAAAACCGAATTATGAAAACAGCAGCATTCGTCCCCATACGGCTCAACAGCCAGCGCGTCAGCGGCAAGAACCTGCGTCCGCTGAGCGGGTCGCCGCTCATGTGCCACATACTCCGGACGCTGACCGAGGTCGAGGGAATCGACGAGGTTTACGTCTATTGCAGCGACGAGCGGATCCGCGAATTCCTGCCCGAAGGGGTGCGGTTCCTGCGCCGCAGCGAGGAGCTGGACCGCGACACGACGCTGGGACGGGAGATTTACGACAGCTTCACCGCCGAGGTCGAAGCCGACCTCTATGTGCTGGCGCACGCCACGTCGCCCTTTATCCGCGCCGAGACCGTCGCGGATGCGCTCCGGAAAGTGGTTTCGGGCGAATACGACTCGGCATTCAGCGCCGAAAAGATACAGACGTTCGCATGGTACGAGGGGCGGCCGCTCAACTATTCGCCCGAAAACATCCCCCGCACACAGACCATCGAGCCGGTGTATATCGAAACCAGCGCGTTCTTCATCTTCCCGCGGGCCTTGTGGACCGGGCGGCACCGCAGGATCGGCGACAGGCCCTACATGGCGGTAGTGGACCGCATCGAGGGGCTGGACATCGACTATCCGGAGGATTTCACGATGGCCGAGATCATCGCCGCAAGCCGCAACCTGCCCAAATAAATTCCGGCGCATCTACCGGCACATCAGGCGATACGAAGAAGGAGAAATTTCGATTCCTCCTTTTTCGTTTTCATCGGGCAGCTCACTCCGGGTTCCGTTCGTAGGCGTCGATCATCGAACCGCGGGTGCGGTTGACGATCCGCGCACCGAGCGCGGCGGCATAGTCGCGCAGGACTTCGTGGCCGCGGAACAGTTCGGCGACTTCGGCCAGATAGTCCGCCATCGTATAGGGCACATGGGGAACCTTCTTGTAAATAGGCTGCGGCGCGGCGGCTTCCGCTCCGTCGTAATAGTGGCGGTCGATGCGGCAGAGCCGGTTCCCATCGTCCACGCAGAGTCCGTCCAACAGCGTATGGTCCACGCCGTAAAGCTCGATCCGCTTATACCCCAGCAGCAGAGCGACGTATTCGCCGACCTGCACCACCGTTCCGAAATTGGCGCTTCCCAGCCCGCGGCGGAAAAGCCAAAATTCGAGACTTCTGAAACCGCGGTACATCTGGGTATGGAAGCGGACGATGCGGATATTGGAATTGGGCAGCGCGGCGCGGTAGTCGAAGCCTTCGGGGTTATAGTACTGCACGTAGAGGTTCATCGGCCACGCAACCTTGCGGGCGAGCGTCGCGTAAAGCGCCCGGACGCGGTCGCGGCATGCGCTGTCACGGAAGAACATCGGGTCGGAAAGGACGTAATACTTCGGCTTCACGACCTCGAAGCGGTCGTCTTCGGCGAAAAAATTGACAGCAAGGAAATCTTCGGTTTCGTATTCGCGGCGTTCGATCAGCCGCGGCAGGTCACCGGCCAGCGAGGGGCCGTTGCCCAGAATCACCATCGACTGCGCCGGCCGGCCGACCGTTCCGGCACGCCCGACGTAGTTGCGGAAATTCTCCTTGACTGCCATCACGGCGAAATACAACGCCGTGTCGAACGAGTTGCGGATGAAAGCGATGAGTTTCTCGGCTGCGGTCATAGTGCGTTATTCGTTAATTCCCGTCCGGAACGGGAAGAGCGGAACGGGAGCGGCGGGAGGGACTCCGCGCGCATAGGGCCGGCCGGTTTCAGCCCGGAAGGTCGCCTGAAGAGTGCCGCGCACCCGTTAATTATTTGCAAATGTAGCAAAAGATCGGTATCTTCGCAATAAATCAAACCGCTAAAAATGGCATCCGCAACCATCTCGGTCATCATACCCCTCTACAACAAGGAACGCGAAATCGGCGACACCCTGCGTTCGGTGCTAGCCCAGACGCTGCCCCCGGCAGAGATCGTCGTCGTGGACGACGGTTCGACGGACCGCAGCGCAGAAATCGTGCGCGGCATCCGCTCGCCGCTCGTGAAACTCGTCACGCAGCCCAACGCCGGCGAATGCGCGGCCCGCAACCGCGCCATCGCCGAATCGACGGGCGACTACATCGCCCTGCTGGACGCCGACGACACGTGGGAGCCGGGATTTCTGGAGGAGATCGCCGCGATGATCGCGGAGTTTCCGGGCTGCGGGGTCTACTCGACGGCCTTCAACATCGTCAGCCACGACGGGCGTTTCCCGGCCCGCACCCCTTCGGAACGCGGTGTGGTCGCCAACTTCTTCCGCGACTCGGCGCACCGGTACATCTCGATCCCGTCGGCCAGCGCAGTACCGCGCGCGGTCTTCGAGGCGGTGGGCGGATTCCCCGAAGGGATGAAGATCGGCGGCGACATGTATATGTGGATCAAGATCGCCCGCCGCTACGCGGTCTGCTTCTCGCCCAAGCCGCTGGCGAACTACTCGAAGGTCGCATCGAACCGCTCGGCGTCGAGCTACACGCCCGAACGGACGCGCTATTCGTTCGAGGAACTTTACGACCCGTCGGCGCCTGAGGAATACAACGAATTCGTGGCCCGCGCGGCATTGGGCAAAGCGCTCATCATCAGCGCCAAGGGCGGCACAAAAGAGGCGGCGCGCGCGGCGGAGTTTTTCGGCTACACCAAGACCTACCGCCGCACGCTGCGCAAGGTCCGCGTCCTCAACGCCCTGCCCCGCAGCTGGCGCGCTCCGCTGATCGGGCTATACAACAGTCTGGCATGGCGCATCGCCCGCAAGGGTCTGTAAATCGAATACTGCTGAAAATGAGACACCTGCTGAAATCCGCCGCGGCAAAGGGTTTTCTTCTTACGGCCCTTCTGCTCTTCGCGGCAAGCATCTGCCGGGCGCAGTCCGTGGCGCCGGAGACCCCGGATTACATCCTGCGTTCGGGCGGCATGGAGCGCACCTACAAACTGCACCTGCCCGCCGGCCTGCCGGAGAACGCCCCGCTGGTCGTCGTCCTGCACGGCTACGGCGGCAACAACAATCCCGACCGTTTCGCCATGAACGCCACGGCCGACCGCCACGGTTTCGCCGTCTGCTACCCGCAGGGCGCGAAAGACGGACGCGGCAAGAGCTGCTGGAACGTGGGATACCCCTTTCAGGCCGACATGACCGTCGACGACGTGCGGTTCCTGACCGAGCTGGTGCGCCATTTGCAGAAAAAGCACGGACTGAGCCGGCACAACGTCTTCTGCACGGGCATGTCGAACGGCGGAGAGATGTGTTACCAGCTGGCGGCGCAGCGTCCCCGCCTGTTCGCCGCCGTGGCGCCGGTTTCGGGACTGATGCTCGACTGGCTCTACAAAGCGGACCGGAGTACGGCGCCGGTTCCGCTCTTCGAAATCCACGGCACGGAGGACAGGACCTCGGCATGGCTGGGCGATCCGCAGAACAAAGGCGGCTGGGGAGCTTATCTGCCCGTGCCGCTGGCCGTACATTACTGGGCGGCGAAGAACCGCTGCACCGTCATGCAGACCGACACGCTGCCGGCAAAGGCCCCCGGCGGCCGCACGGTGATCGCGCACCGCTTCACGGGCGGCGCTGGGGGAAGCGAGGTGTGGCTTTACGAAATCGTCGGCGGCAAACACGCGTGGGGCGAGCAGGACATCGACACGGGCGAGGAGCTGTGGAAATTCTTCAGCAGGTTCGTAAAGTAGGCGGAACGTCTCCCGCAGGGCCGAAAGAGGAGTGCTCCGAACGCGGGCGGCAATAAAAAATGGTTCCGGAAAAATCCGGAACCATTTCGTTTTCAGGAAGCGGCGCATCCGAGACCCCGCTCCGGCGGTCTTGCGGCCGCTCTCAGTTGGCGAAGGTCAGGCCCTTGTCGTCGGCGCCGATCTTGATCGGTTTTTCGCGGTTGACGTCGCCGGCCAGAATCCGTTTCGAGAGTTCGTTGACGATGTAACGCTGGATCGTACGTTTGACCGGACGCGCGCCGTAGAGCGGGTCGTAGCCGGCGGCGGCGATCCATTCGCGCGCCTTGTCGCTGTATTCGAGGCGGATGCCGGTCTCGGCCAGCATCCGGCGCACGGCGCCCAGCTGGATGTCCACGATGCGCTCGATATCCCGGCGCGTCAGCGGCTCGAACATCACGATCTCGTCGATACGGTTCAGGAATTCGGGCTTCAGCTGCTGTTTCAAAAGGTCGATGACGTCCATCCGGGTCTTCTCGACCACTTCGGGCGCGAGCTTCTCGCCGCTGAACGCCGCCGCGAAATTCTCCTGAATGATATGCGATCCCATGTTCGAAGTCATGATGATGATCGTATTGCGGAAGTCCACCGTGCGGCCCTTATTGTCGGTCAGACGGCCGTCGTCGAGCACCTGCAGGAGAATGTTGAAGACGTCGGGGTGCGCTTTCTCGATCTCGTCGAGCAGCACGACCGAATAGGGCTTGCGGCGCACGGCTTCGGTGAGCTGGCCGCCCTCGTCGTAACCGACGTATCCCGGAGGCGCTCCCACCAGACGCGACACGCTGTGGCGCTCCTGATACTCGCTCATGTCGATACGCGTCATCATCGAGTCGTCGTTGAAGAGGAACTCGGCCAGCGCTTTGGCCAGCTCGGTCTTGCCGACGCCCGTGGTGCCGAGGAAGATGAACGAGCCGATCGGCTTGCGGGGGTCGTTCAACCCGGCGCGCGAACGGCGCACGGCGTCGGAGATGGCGGCGATGGCCTGCTCCTGACCGATGACGCGCCGGTGCAGCTCGTCCTCCATGTGCAGCAGTTTCTCGCGTTCGGAAGCCAGCATGCGCGTCACGGGGATACCCGTCCAGCGCGACACCACCTCGGCGACGTCCTGTGCATCGACCTCCTCCTTGATCATCGAGCCGTTGGCCGACGCCAGCTTGTACTCCTCCTGAAAGGCGGCGATCTCCTTTTCGGCCTCCTGAATCTTGCCGTAGCGGATTTCGGCCACCTTGCCGTAGTCGCCCTGCCGCTCGGCCTGCTGGGCCTCGATCTTCAGCTGCTCGATCCGGTCCTTGTTCTCCTGAATCCTCTTCAGCAGATCGCGCTGGCCCTGCCATTTGGCACGCATCTCGGCGTCTCTGGACTTCAGTTCCTCGATCTCCTTGGTGAGCTGCTCCACACGCTCCTTATCCTTCTCGCGGCGGATGGCTTCGCGCTCGATTTCGAGCTGGCGCACACGCCGGTCGAGGGTGTCGATCTCCTCAGGCACGGAGTTCATCTCCAGACGCAGGCGCGAAGCCGCCTCGTCCACGAGGTCGATCGCCTTGTCGGGCAGAAACCGCGAGGTGATGTAGCGCGTCGAAAGCTCGACGGCGGCGACGATCGCCTCGTCCTTGATGCGGACCTGATGGTGGTTCTCGTAACGGTCTTTCAGTCCGCGGAGGATCGAAATGGCATCCTCCTGCGTCGGCTCATCGACCATCACCTTCTGGAACCGGCGTTCGAGGGCCTTGTCCTGCTCGAAGTATTTCTGATACTCGTCGAGCGTCGTGGCGCCGATGGTCCGCAGGTCGCCCCGCGCAAGCGCGGGTTTGAGGATATTGGCGGCGTCCATCGCGCCCGACGACTTGCCGGCGCCGACGAGGGTGTGGATCTCGTCGATGAACAGCAGTATTTCGCCTTCGCTGGCGACGACCTCCTGCACGACGGCCTTGAGCCGCTCCTCGAACTCGCCCTGATACTTGGCGCCCGCGATAAGGGCGCCCATGTCGAGCGAGTAGATCACCTTCGATTTCAGGTTTTCGGGCACGTCGCCGTCCACGATACGGTGGGCGATGCCCTCGGCGATGGCAGTCTTGCCCACGCCGGCTTCGCCGACCAGAATCGGGTTGTTCTTGGTGCGGCGCGAGAGAATCTGCAACACGCGCCGGATCTCCTCGTCGCGGCCGATCACCGGGTCGAGCTTGCCCGAACGGGCCTGTTCGTTGAGGTTGACGGCGTACTTGCCCAGCGCGTCGAACTGCTGTTCGGAGGTCTGCGAATCGACCGTCGCACCCTTGCGGAAGATACGGATCGCTTCGAGAAGCTCCTTCTCGGTGGCGCCGCTGCGCTTGAGGATGTCGGCCGCCTGTCCGCGTTCGGCCACGAGACCCAGCAGAAGGTGTTCGACCGAAGCGTATTTGTCGCCGAAGTTCTTGGTGAAGTCCACGGCGCGCTGGATCACCTTCGAGGTTTCCTGCGCAAAGAACTGCTCGCCGCCGCCCTCGACCCGCGGCAGGGAGCCGACGGCGCGCTGGGTTTCGTCGCGCAGTCCGCGCACGTTCACGCCGACGCGTCCCAGCAGGAACGTGGCCAGCGAATCGTCCTCGCGGATCAGCACCGCGAGCAGATGGAGCGGCTCGACAGCCTGCTGTCCGCGCTCCCGCGCAAGGTTGAGCGCTGCCTGCAACGCCTCCTGCGCCTTGATGGTCAATGTGTTTATATTCATAATCGCAAAGTTAAATTTCACACGGTCCGATGGTTCGCGTCCGGGGCCGCAACCCGCGGCTTACCGCCGCGCATGCAAGTCCGACTCCCCCTCAAATCCCCGCCCGGCGGGGACTCGTCGCATTGCGACCGGATCGCAGACGCAAACCATTCGTCATCAACATCCGCAAAACACCTGCCAACCTCATTTTTCGGTCATTGTGTCATCTTTTGTCACAACACGCTGTCAAAATGCGCCAATTTGGCGCAACGGCGGACGGGCGCGCAGGGACGGCGGAGGGGACAATTTTTAATCCCGAATTTTCAAATCTTCGCTCATATTTCTTATCTTTGCGGAACTATGAGTGATTTTATCGTCAGCGCACGCAAATACCGCCCCGCGACCTTCGCCTCGGTCGTCGGGCAGAAACATATTACCTCGACGCTCAAAAACGCCATCGAGCGCGCCCAGCTGGCCCATGCCTACCTCTTCTGCGGTCCCCGCGGCGTGGGAAAGACCACCTGCGCCCGCATCTTTGCAAAGGCCATCAACTGCCTGAGCCCCAACGGCGCAGAAGCCTGCAACGAGTGCGAATCGTGCCGCTCGTTCAACGAGGGCCGCTCGCTGAACATCCACGAGCTGGACGCCGCATCGAACAACTCGGTGGAGGACATCCGCACGCTGATCGAGCAGGTGCGCATCATCCCGCAGGTGGGCCGTTACTCGGTATTCATCATCGACGAGGTCCACATGCTCTCGGCCGCAGCCTTCAACGCCTTCCTCAAGACGCTCGAAGAGCCGCCCGCACACGCCATCTTCATCCTCGCGACGACCGAGAAACACAAGATCATTCCGACCATCCTCTCGCGGTGCCAGATTTACGACTTCAACCGCATCCGCGTCGAGGACAGCGTCGAATACCTCAAATACATCGCCGGGCAGGAGAACATCTCGGCCGACGAAGAGTCGCTGAACCTCATCGCGCAGAAAGCCGACGGCGGCATGCGCGACGCCCTGTCGATGTTCGACAAGGCCGTGTCGTTCTGCGGCACGACGCTCGACTACCGCAACGTGGCCCAGACGCTCAACGTGCTGGATTACGACACCTATTTCAGCGTTACGGAGATGCTGCTCGCAGGCAACTACGTCGATGTGCTGGTCACGTTCGACACGGTGCTCTCGAAAGGCTTTTCGGGGCAGACCTTCACGGCGGGACTCAACCGCCACATGCGCGACCTGCTGATGGCCAAGCGCCCCGAAACGCTGCGGCTGATCGAAATGACCGGGACGCTGCTCGAACGATACCGGACGCAGGCGGGCGCCTGCAGTGTCGAGTTCCTGTTCGGGGCCATCTCCTGCCTGACGGAGCTCGACGGGAAGATCCGGCAATCGTCCAACCAGCGGTTGTTCGTCGAGCTGGGCCTGATGAAGATCGCAGGGCTCGGCCAAAAAAAAAATGACTCTCTGACATCTTCCGGGGAATATCCCCTTCCTACCCTCACCCCCCGCACGGCGGGCCCCGCATCTGCGGCGGCTCCGGCAGCGGCCGGGCAGCCGGCAACCGCAACGGCACAAGCGGCAGAGGTTTCGGCGACCGGAAATCCGGCAACGAACGCCCCGGCGGCAAATGCCTCCGGCAACCCCGCAGCCCCGGCAGCCGCAACGGCACAACCGGCAGGGGTTAGCGCCACCGGTAATCCGGCAACGAACGCCCCGGCAGCAAGCGCCTCCGGCAACCCCGGAGCCCCGGCAGCCGCAACGGCACAACCGGCAGCGCAAGCAGCAGGAGCCGCAACGGCACCCCCTTCCGCAGCGACGTCTGCAGCAATGCCTGCCGCGTCCCCGGCCGGAAGGCCGGCAGCGGGTACCTCCGCCGGCCCGGCTGCACAGGGAACACTCCCGGTACAGCCTGCACCGGGGATGATGCGGCGGCCGCTGATTTCGGGCGCGTCGCTCTCGGAGCTGCTCGCCTCGGCAGGCGGCGACCCCGACGAGGAGCTGTCGGACGGCGAAACGCCCGACGAACCCGAAACCGTGCGCATCGACCCGGACTGTGCCGAAAAACTGGAGCACGCCCGAGGCAGGATACTGAACCTCATCAAGGAGAAACGCCCGCGCTTCGTGCCGGCTTTCGAGCTGATGACGTTCCGCGACAACACGATCTCGGTGAGCGTACCGACGACGGAGCTGCGCGAGGAGATCCTGCGCAGCAAGACCGGGATGCTGATGCGCATCGCCGAACTGGCGGGCATCGAGGGTATGATCGAACTGGAGGTCACGGTCAATGAAGAGATCCGGGCGGCACGCCCGATCAAGCTCGAAGACCGCGTCCGCTACATCACGGAGAAGAACCCGCTCGTCGCGGAACTCCGCAAAGCACTGGACTTGGAAGTAGAATAAAAAGAACGAACAATAAAAATGGCAACAAAGAATTTCATCGAAGAACTCGAATGGCGCGGGATGATCCACACGATCATGCCCGGCGCGAAGGAACAACTCGAAAAAGAGATGACGACGGCCTACCTGGGCATCGACCCCACGGCCGACTCGCTGCATATCGGCCACCTGGTGGGCGTAATGATCCTCAAGCATTTCCAGATGTGCGGGCACCGTCCGCTGGCACTCATCGGCGGTGCGACGGGCATGATCGGCGACCCTTCGGGCAAGTCGCAGGAGCGCAACCTGCTCGACGAGCCCACGCTGCGCCACAACCAGGAGGCGATCAAGCGCCAGCTGGCCAAACTGCTCGACTTCGAGTCGGACGCCCCGAATGCGGCCGTGCTGGTGAACAACTACGACTGGATGAAGGACATCTCGTTCCTGGAATTCATCCGCGACATCGGCAAGTGCATCACCGTCAACTACATGATGGCCAAAGACTCGGTCAAGAAACGGTTCAGCGGCGAGGGCGACGGCATGTCGTTCACCGAGTTCACCTACCAGCTGGTACAGGGCTTCGACTTCCTGCACCTCTACCAGACGATGA
>ENA-OXGJ01000702-OXGJ01000702.1-human-gut-metagenome-genome-assembly--contig:-NODE-702-length-12809-cov-5.759683_pt1 | contig 12809 bp, 6 predicted proteins | sample MGYA00249835_ERZ652264 | MGnify/ENA primary metagenome ERZ652264 (study PRJEB26925, sample SAMN05826844) | human gut metagenome | biome: ENVO:2100002; feature: ENVO:00000062; material: ENVO:00002003... | reverse complement strand
AGATGAGCGCTAGTCTCGTGGGCTCGGAGATGTGTATAAGAGACAGCCTTTACGGCTGCCGCGAATCTTTAGCCGATGGTATCAAGCGTGCTACGGATGTAATGATTGCCGGTAAGGTAGTGGTAGTCTGCGGATATGGTGATGTAGGTAAGGGGTGTTCACATTCCATGCGTTCATACGGTGCCCGAGTACTGGTTACGGAAGTAGACCCGATTTGTGCTCTGCAAGCCGCTATGGAAGGCTTTGAGGTAGTAACCATGGAAGAAGCCTGCACACAAGGCAATATCTTTGTTACCACAACAGGCAACATCGACATTATCCGTATCGACCACATGACGCAGATGAAGGACCAAGCTATTGTCTGCAACATCGGTCACTTCGACAATGAAATCCAGGTGGATGCTCTTAAACATTATCCTGGTATCAAATGCGTTAACATCAAGCCACAGGTAGACCGCTATTATTTCCCTGACGGTCACAGTATCATTCTGTTGGCAGACGGTCGGTTGGTAAACCTGGGATGTGCCACAGGACACCCGTCATTCGTAATGAGTAATTCATTCACCAATCAGACATTGGCCCAAATCGAGTTGTTCAACAAGAAATACGATATCAATGTATATCGTTTGCCTAAACATCTGGATGAAGAAGTAGCCCGCCTACACCTTGAAAAAATTGGTGTGAAGCTGACCAAGTTGACTCCGGAGCAGGCTGCCTACATCGGTGTGTCTGTTGACGGTCCTTACAAAGCGGATCATTACAGATATTAAAAAAGTTACGATTGGACGATTTACGAATAACGACTGAAATTACTTTTTCTCACTTCAGGATAGTAAATCGTCTAATCCTAAGTCAAACTTCAATTGTAAATTGTAAATCGTCTAATCGTAAATGAAAAAATTTCTTCCTGACCTGATTGCCATTCTGGCATTTATAGTTATCTCTTTCATCTATTTCTTCCCTGCTATCACCGAAGACAGGATTCTCTTCCAGCACGACACCGTGGCCGGAGCCGGAGCCGGACAAGAAGCCAAAGAATATTATGAGAGAACAGGTGAACGTACCCGCTGGACCAATGCACTCTTCGGAGGTATGCCTACCTACCAGATGTCCCCGAGTTACGACTCTACCGAGCCGCTGACATTTGTACAGAAAGTATATCACCTTTTTCTTCCGAACTACGTATGGCTCACATTTATCATGATGCTCGGGTTCTATATCCTGCTAAGGGCATTCGGCATACCGGCATGGCTCGCAGGGTTAGGAGGAATCATTTGGGGATTTTCGTCCTATTTCTTCATTCTGATAGCTGCCGGACATATCTGGAAATTTATTACTTTGGCCTATATTCCACCTACGATAGCAGGTATAGTACTTGCTTACCGAAAGAAATATCTGTTAGGAGGTATTATCACCGCTTTATTCATGGCTATGCAGATATTGTCCAACCATGTGCAGATGACTTATTATTTCTTGTTTGTTATTCTTTTCATGGTAGGCGCATTCTTCGAAGACGCCTGGCGAAAAAAAGAACTCCCCCAATTCTTCAAAGCTACCGGCGTGCTGATTGTTGCAGGACTGATTGGAGTATCCATCAACCTCTCAAACCTATACCACACTTACGAATATAGTAAAGAAACGATGCGTGGTAAAAGTGAACTGAAATATGAAGGAGCTGCCGCCAAACAGACTAGCAGCGGCCTCAACCGCGATTACATCACTCAATGGAGTTATGGTATCGGTGAAACATTCTCCCTGCTGGTCCCCAATGTCAAAGGGGGTGCTTCCGTACCGCTGTCACGAAGTGAGAAAGCAATGGAAAAGGCTAATCCGATGTATAGCAGCCTCTACTCACAGCTAACTCAATATTTTGGCGATCAGCCGATGACAAGTGGTCCGGTCTATGTAGGCGCATTCGTACTAATGCTTTTCATTTTGGGATGTTTCATTGTAAAAGGTCCTATGAAATGGGCACTACTGGGAGCTACCATCTTCTCTATCCTACTTTCATGGGGTAAAAACTTCATGGGACTGACAGACTTTTTCATCGATTATATCCCAATGTACAATAAGTTCCGGGCTGTATCCTCTATTTTGGTAATTGCCGAGTTTACTATTCCTTTGCTCGCCATCCTTACCCTGAAGGAAATACTCACCAAGCCGGAATTATTGAAAGAGAAACTGAAATACATCTATATCAGTTTCGGATTAACCGGGGGATTGGCACTGCTCTTTGCCATTGCTCCCCGTCTGTTCTTTCCTACCTATATTCCAGGTAACGAAATGGCAGCTCTGCAAAATGCCCTGCCTGCCGACCAACTATCGCCCATTATTGCCAATCTTGAGGAAATGCGTGTACACCTTTTCACCTCTGATGCTTGGCGAAGTTTCTTTATCGTCACCATCGGCACCCTGCTTTTACTGGCCTATAACGCCAAAAAGCTGAAAGCAACCTGGACTGTTGCCGCTATTGCTCTATTATGCCTGGGAGACATGTGGAGCGTAAATAAACGTTATCTGTACGACGAACAGTTTATCCCGAAATCAGAGCAGACTGCTACATTCCGGAAAACACAGACAGATGAACTAATCCTGCAAGACCCATCACTGGATTATCGTGTACTGAACTTTGCGGGCAATACATTTGAAGAAAACAATACCTCTTATTGGCACAAGAGCGTAGGCGGTTATCATGCTGCAAAGCTTCGCCGTTATCAGGAAATGATAGACCATCACATCGCTAAAGAAATGCAGGCAGCCTATCAGGAAGTAGCTACAGCCGGTGGACAAATGGATAGCGTAAACGCTGCTAAGTTTCCTGTATTGAATATGCTGAATACGAAATACTTTATATTCCCTGCCGGACAGCAAGGTCAAACAGTCCCCATTGAGAACCCATATACTTTCGGAAATGCATGGTTCATAGATAAAATACAATACGTGAACAATGCAAACGAAGAAATCGATGCCATCGGGCAAGTCGACCTGCAACAAACCGCTATAGTAGACTCTAAGTTTAAAGAGGCACTGAAAGGAGTGAACGAGGGGTACAAAGACTCACTGTCTACGATTCGTTTGACCAGTTATGAACCTAACCAATTAGTATACGAGACTTCCTCACCCCAAGACGGTATAGTGGTTTTCTCCGAAATATATTATCCGGGGTGGACGGCAACCATTGATGGCAAGCCCGCCGATATTGCCCGTGCAGACTACATTTTACGTGCTATGAATGTCCCGGCAGGTAAACACACCATCGAAATGCGTTTTGATCCGCAAAGCCTGCATATTACAGAAGGTATTGCATACGGAGCGATGGCGTTATTGCTGGTAGGAGTAATAATCCTGATATGGATCTATCGAAAAAAATATAGTGAAAACAGCAAATAATCATTAATTAAATGATGAAAGAGGGTGTTTCATAACTCACCACAGATTACACGGATTTACACAAAAACGTTTTTAATACACTGATAGCCAATGATATTTATCTGTGTAAATCAGTGTAATCTATGGTGAATACGAGTTTTGACACATCCCTCTTTATTGTTTTAATATAATAACGACAAGGATTATAATAGACAAAGGAAGTTCACAATAATCTTCAAGCAAAAGTATATGATAATTGGATGTTCCGGATGGAGGTTATACATCAAAACCAACATTACACAGGAAATCTTCTTTTAGCATTCTGTCAAAATGTATTTTGAGATTCCTCAGAATCAATTCTTTGTGCCCTGGAAACAAGAAGAGAGTAAAAAACGCAGGAATACCCTTTTCCAGGAAGTCAGAGAGTCGGAAAATACAGTGAAATGCTACCATAAAGACAAGATACCAAGGGCATTTACTTTTAGGAAGAAACCTGGAAATCTCATAAACATTCGGAATAACACTTTTAAAAAGAGTCCTCCAAACTCTGTTCTAGAAGAAAAAGCAGTTCTTTTTCCCTAAATTAAGGGATGTTTCGAGAAGGAAAACCGATGCTTTCATCAGAATACAGACTTCTTATTCATAAGAAGTTAACTTCCTACTCTCAGGAAATTAATTCTCTGTCGGCAGGAAGTTAGTTATTTGCCGACAGGAAGTTAACTTCCTTCCGATACCTCTCACATAATTTCCCGGTAACAAGTGATCTGAAAAGAAATATCTGATGATTCCTCTTCTATTTCGCAACATTTCGCCAAAGCAGATGCCAGCAGAAAAATAAAACAGCAAACATTTTGATACCGAACAGCGCTCTAAGCTATCAAATAAAAAGCGCTATCCTTCCTCTGAATAGAGGGTAAAAGACAGCGCTTGATCTATCACTAAGAATCTTCTTACATAGTAGCAGGTAATGTTACCTTGAAATTTGGATTTTCCGTATGTTGCTGATGAATAATCCCAACCATTTTCTTCACAATATCAGGATTTTCGGCAGCTACATTATGATCTTCATGGATATCTGTCGCCAGATTATAAAGGAAAGGAGTACCTTTCTTGACAACCATTTTCCAGTCTCCCATACGTACACCGATCTGGTTCGTTTCATTAAACTCCCAATAGAGAAAATCATGTTTTTTCTGGTTCTTTTTACCCAGTATGGTCGGAGCAAAAGAGATACCATCAAAATAATCCGCTTCCTTTTTCTTATTCACATATTTTTTCGTGAAGTTCTTCACGCCTGTCAAATCACACAAGGTAGGCATGACATCGTAGAAAGCACATTGATGATCATTCACTGTTCCGGCAGCAACCTGACCGGGCCAACGGACAATAAACGGAACACGGATACCTCCCTCGTAACACTGGCGCTTCAAGCCACGTAACTTTCCGTCACGCCCGAAGAAAGTAGGATCGGCTCCGCCTTCCTCATGGGGCCCATTATCACTGGTAAAGATGACAATCGTATTCTCATCAAATCCTTTCTCTTCCAACTTCTTCAGAACTTCGCCCACATAATAGTCCAAACGGGTGATCATACCCGCAAACTGTGCATGCACATGGGTAATGGCGTTATATCTGGATCCTTTTTGACCACCAAAAGCTTTGTCATCAGCAAACTGTGTCTTATAATGATTCAAAATAGAGTCTTCCGGTTGCACTAACTCTGCATGCGGCAAGGTATAGGTAAAGATTCCGAAGAAAGGTTGTTCACCATCCTGTTTCTCGATCCATTCCATCGCTTTCTGATGAATCAGATCAGCTGAGTATTGAGTACGTTTATGATAATCTGGACCGTACATCGGATATTTGATATTCTCTTCCATCACAACACGTACAACACCTGTATCACCCAACGACGGACTATAACGATTCAGAAAATTGGGATAATAGAGATGTGCCTGAAATTGACAGATATATCCGTAATATTCATCGATTCCTCTTTTATCCGGAGTGGACGCCGAGCCTTCGTATCCCCCCGCCCATTTACCAAACATACCGGTTGTATATCCGTTATCTTTCATTATTTCGGGCAGAATGACATGTTCCGGATCATAGGGATGTTGTCCGACAACTGAAAATTCTTTATTATCGCCATACATCACTGTAGACGCCTGAGTCCAATACTCTTTATTACCACGCACTTCGCAATGTCCGGTATGTTGTCCGGTCATCAACGATGCGCGCGAAGGTGCACTCACCGGACTTCCGGCATAGGCTTGCGTAAAGCGCATGCCTTCACGGGCCATGTTGTCAATATTAGGGGTGCTGATGTATGGCTGTCCATAGCAACCCAGATCTCCATACCCCATATCATCACACATAATAAAGATGATATTCGGTTTTTGAGGGGTATGGGCCTTTTCTTTATGGGCAAATGCTTGCGGGCTGCCTAATCCGACAAGTAATGCACTACTATAAATAATTTTTTGATTCATTCTTGGGTTTGTTTCGAGTTCATTTGGTTTTAACTTCACCACAGATAACACAGATTTTCACAGATTAATAATTTATTTTATTGATAACAAGATTAGAAGTTCTGTGAAAATCTGTGTTATCTGTGGTGAAACAGGTTCATTGCTATTCCGTTTCAATTATTCCCACCCCGGATTGTTAGGTGCAAGTGCCGGATTCAAGATAATTTCTTGAGTAGGAACCTCATAAAGATAATATCTCTCCTGCCAGCCTTCACCTGCTTTGATAGGGTCCGGTTGTAAATAAATATATCCTTCTGTCATGGCTCCGTCGGCAGGGTCCGGTCCACCGGTCGTTTCATTCAATAAGAACTGAGCACCATGTCTGAACTTATCTTTCGTCATCCACATTCCTTTAAACTGGCGGTTAAGGAACCAGGGCGCCATTCTCCAACGGCGGATATCGTAGAATCCGAAGCCTTCACCCATTAGCTCGACAATACGTTCACGGCGCACTTCCCATAAAACAGGATCTACCAGAACACCTTGTTCATTTCCTTTCGGATAATAGCGTCCACGGTTCGGATCAAAACTATCATCAATATCGGCAACCTTCATATCGGCCACACCGGCGCGTCTACGCAACTTATTAATAGATTCGTCGGCCACTGCCTGAGTGAACTGTCCGGTCTCACACATGGCTTCGGCATAATTCAATAAAACCTCTTCGATCTTAAAGATAGGCTTATCCGATGTGTTCAGAGTGACACCTCCGTTACGGTTCGTTTCCCAGTTGCTCCAATTCTTCCAGAAATAATATCCCGAGCGGCTTCTCACAAAACCTGTAGCTCCGATACCCCCCATAAAGTTTGGTGAAGAAGGTACCAATGAAGCACTCCAATTCTGTCCGGGAAGGCGTTTCATACCAATACCGGGATTATCACAGGATTCGTTAGGACCCATAATATCGATATATTCACGATCTGCCGGATCATCGGTATAATCCCATGTTCTGGGATCTTCTTTCGTCTTCACCTTTGCTTTCACTTTATACGGTGGCATTACTACGTGATATAAACGCGGATCACGGTCACGGAAAGTAGCATAGGGAGTTTTATCTCCATGATAATTTGCAGAAGTAGCAATCGGCTTGCCATCTTTACACAGATAAAGGTCAACAGTATGCTGATTCATCTCTACATTGTGGCTATCCATATGTTCCAATGCACTAAAATTGGCCATCTTGATGTCTTGAACAAACTCCATATACAAGATGACACCCGGCACTTTGCCCAAATCTTCTGTTGTCCACATCTCTCCATATCCGGCTGCGGGCTGACCGTCTGTTCCGTAATAAAGAGTAGGGTAATCATTCATCAACAGACGGGACACCCGAATACATTCGTCAAAGAACTTCTGAGCTCCGTCTATTCCGTGATATTTGCGCCAAGTGGCTTCACGCAACGCAAATCGTGAGATAGCCGCACGAATACAATCGCGATTAATGGTATTTGCACCATCTTGCTTCTCAAAATCTCCAATATTCGCTTCAGCCCATTTCAAACGGTTCAATACGGAATCGGCCACAATTTCGCGGTCAACACGGGGACCGTAAGCCTCAGGAGAATTTTCGTTAAGGGCCGTATTAACCCAAGGCACCGCCCCAAAACGATTGATAAGCTCCATGTACCAGTATGAATGGAAAAAATACCCTACTGCACGCCAATGGTCCTTTTCGGCATCGGTCATTTCCGACTTATCGATGTTAGCAAGCAAAATATTGGCACGACGGAATGTGCCGGAAAAGCCCCAACCATTGCCCGAAGCTACACTCTGAACTCTTCCGAAAGCATAGTCATTGCCCGACTCATTGGCACGGCTTTCCAAGTATCCGGCATTCATATCACCTGCATAGCAGGAACCTTGTCCGGTTCCGTTAATGGTATTGGCTATATTATTATCCTTGAATATCTCATAACAAGGCCATGCAAACGACTTAAAGTTATCATAAGATCTAAAAGCATTATTTTCTGTCAGACTGGTGACAGGCGCATGCTCCAGAAAGCTGTCATTACATCCGGCCAGTCCGATTCCGGCTAAAATAGCCAATGATAGATATATCTTTTTCATTTTTAATTCTTGATTATGCGTTTATAATGTAAAGTTGATACCAAACGAAACGGTACGGAATGCCGGATAGTTCCAGCTCAGAGTTTCGGGATCGATACCTGAAGGTAATGAAGAGAAAGTTGCCAGATTTTCTACACTGACAAAACCCTTTAACTGATTTAAGCCGATTCGGGATATCCATGTTTTAGGAACGGTATACGACAAAGTAACGTTCTTGATGCGGAAGTAAGCGGCATTAGATAAATATTTATCTGTCTTACGTCCGTAATTGGAGCCGACTGTAGGATTTTGTCCATACATACGCGGATATTTGGCATTCGGATTTACGGCAGTGTAATCTCCATTGGCTGCATCTACCGGCCTCCAATAGTCAGTCAAACCATCAAACAGCGGTTGGTATTTGATATCGTTTACTGAATAAATATACATCGGGAATACCAGGTTATTGGCAATCCATGCATCACGCTGGCCGGTTCCCTGCATCATAATATTCAAGTCGAAACCCTTATAATTAGCACCGAGAGTAATACCATACAGATATTTAGGCAGGCTATTGCCTATTACTTTCTGGTCGCCGGGATTATCTAATGTACCGTCTCCGCTATCAATCTGATTTGTACTTTTGTCATCATCACGGAGATTTTTGAACTTCAAGTCACCGGGACGCGGACTGACACCTTTAATAGAGGCCACTCCATCTTTAAGTTTCCAACTATTAGTATCTACAAAATCATCTACCGTATAGAATCCGTCCACTTCATATCCCCAGATTTCTCCCAGTCTCTGTCCCGGATAAAAATTACTCAGCAGCTTAGAAGCAGCATTGTCGTCGTACTTAGTAATTTCAGAATAGCTATCAGAAAGATTGAATCCGACACGATAGTTGAACTTACCGATACGGTCTCTCCAGTTCACTGCCAGTTCCCAACCACGAGTACGCATATCGGCTGTATTCTGGAAAGGAGAACTTGCACCTACCACAGCAGGAAGCTGCATACCCGGAGCCAACATTCCTTTTGTATCACGCTGATACCAGTCGAACACAACATTCATGCGATTACCGAACATATTCAAGTCGAGTCCGATATCCGTAGTGGCCACTTTTTCCCAAGTAAAGCTTGTACTTACCAGATTCGGTAAAGAGTTGATAGCAGTTACATAATCACCTCCAGACAGCCAACCGTTGTATTTATTGCTAACGCTCATAGTTGGGAAGTATGCATAGTTCACTACATTCTGGTTACCGATCACACCGTAAGATGCCCGAATCTTCAGACCGTCAATATAATTGCGCGTAACTTCCATAAACTTTTCCTGAGCTACGTTCCAACCCAAAGATACAGATGGGAAGAAACCAAAACGGGAATCTTTCGGGAACTTGGATGAACCATCGTAACGACCGTTCACTTCCAGCAAATACTTATCCATATAGTTGTAATTGACCCGGAAAAATCCTCCTCGAACAGAGTATTCATTATAACTGTCTGTCGCTTTCAGGTCACCTGTACCCGAACCCAATGCCGGTACTTCAACAACAGCCTGATTATAAGACAATACATTTACACCTTCTGTATACTTGGACTCCTGGTTGAAACCGGCCATTACACTGAAATGATGATCTTTGTTGAGATCGAATTTGTATGTTCCGTAAATATTGAAAGCATTGTAGTCGGTAAATTGCTTCTCTTTCTGCAAATAATCTTTTGCTGCATTCCAGATGTTATTACCTCCCTGAATATCTGTATACTGAGTTTTTCCGGTATAGAAATTATAATCATACATGTTCTTGTCAAATGTATACTCGAATACTGCCTCAAAACCTTTGAACGGTTTCAGAATAGATTTCACGAAAACACGCGGATTATCATACGACTTTTTCCATTTATTTGCTAACAATACCTGGTTGCGCGGTGTGTTGAAAGGCAAATCCTGAGAAATTGTAGAACAAACATCCGAAGGCATATTACCTTCCGGCTGATAAGAAACCTGATTACTGCCAAACATACTTCCCAAACCGGAATTAGGTTGCGACTGATTGGTACGTGCATAACTCATAGTCAACTCCTGGGTAAACCATTTGGTTATATCAGCAGAAATATAGGAATTGATGTTCAAGCGCTCATAGGTGTCTTTATCGGTGATCAGCACACCGTCCGTCGATACATATCCCGCCGACATACGATAACGCAATTTATCCGTACCACCGGATACAGAAAGATTGTGGTTCATCTGGAAGCTGGTCTCCATAAAATTCTTATAGGGATCATGCTCATTCAAATAATACAAAGCTCCATCCGTATCTGCGAAAATACCGTCACCTACAGTTTTGATAGATGAAGGATCCTGCCTATACTGTGTGAGGTATTCTTTCCACTTTGAAACGCTGGGTGAACCATACGACCAATAAGCATCAGAATATCCCCCGTCCTGATAAGCCTGCAGATAATCCATCAAAGATGCCTGTTTAGGCAGATTGGTTGCAGTAGCAAAACCAAAATTATTGTTATAATTCAGACGAAAGGCCGTAGCTTCTTTCGGACGCTTGGTAGTCACTAAGACAACACCGCCGGCTGCACGTGCACCATAAATAGCTGCCGAAGCGGCATCTTTCAATACAGTTACGGTCTCAATATCTTCCGGATTCAACATATCGAGACTCCCCTCTACGTTATCAATCAAGATAAGGGGAGCGACATTGGCACCATAAGATCCGTCGCTATTCTTGATACCCACCGAATAGGCACCACGCAACTGGAATGACTTTCCGCTACCCGGAGCATTTCCACTATTAGAAACCAGCAGTCCCGGAACTGTACCTTGCAATGCATCAGAAGCCGTCATTATGGGACGATCGCCAATAATTTCGTCCATTTTAATAGATGAAACGGCCCCCGTCAGGTTCGCTTTCTTTTGTGAACCGAAACCAACTACCACCACTTCATCCAAAGTACGGGAATCATCCTTCAGTACTACTTTCAGAGGGGCCCCCGCTATGGCTTTCAATTCTTGCGTTACATAACCAATGTAAGAGATAACAATAACAGCACCCGGACTTACCGACAAGGAGAAATCTCCATTTATATCACTGATAGAACCATTTTGAGCATTATTTTTCTCCATAATGGTAGCTCCAATGACCGATTCACCCAAAGTATCCCTGATATTGCCTTTCACAACGATCTTATTACTCTGTTGTGGCGTTGCAACCACTACCGGGGTACTCTTCAGAATAACCTCATTGTCTTTGATAACATAGCTGATACCGCTATCTTTAAACAAAACATTCAGCACTTCCTCTATGGAACCTTCACAATGGATGTCACGGATCTTTGCATTGCTCAAATCGGCCGCCTTGTAGAAGAACGTATATTTACTGTTCTTCTCAATAACTTGAATAGCCTGTTTAATGCTCATTGCTTTTCCTTGCACGGCTATCTGTCCTTGCACGGCAAAAACGGACATAGGATACAGGAGCATAAACATAATTACGCCTGTCAGAAAACGCCTGTTACAGACGCTAAAACATAGTCTCATGTCTTTCATTTTTTGATTATACGATTAATTAGTGATTGATAAAAGCGATTATTTATAAATAATGATTTTCTGTGTTTCTTTTTTAAATTTCAAATTCATATTAATACAAATCTTTTCGATGACTTTAGAGGCAGGGTCATCATAGCGCATATAACCCGTGAACAAGTCATTGCGAGCTACTTTCCTATCGAGTTCTACCGGAATGTGGTAAATATCATGAATAGCTTCTATTAAATCATCCATACGCATGTCGACAAACTTATAACGCCCTTCATCCCAACTGATATTACCTATGTTCTTTAATATCACTTCATCTTTCTCGGGATGAAAAACAATCTGCTGCAAAGGTTTCATTTCAACTTTTCTCTGTGAAGCCTTCACATTGAAGTCAACCTTTCCACTAAAAAGAGTCACCTCCGCACCATCCTGACAGGTAGACTGCACACGAAAGACCGTTCCTTTGACTTCGACAAATGCCTGATCGATATATACTTTAAAATTATGGCCTTTACGCTTAGTTACTTCAAAAGTAGACACTCCCTCCAGCCATACTTCCCGGTTACTCATAAAATCCTGTGAAAAACGAAGACGGCTCCCAGCCTGCATCCAGACTTTTGAACTGTCGGGAAGTATATACAACCGGCTATTTGAAGAAACAACTTCAGTATACTCAGTTATACGCTGTGAAGCTGTATGCCCTTTATCAAAAAAGAAAATACCACCTCCGATAATCAATAAAGCCGTAATACATGCAGCTAGTGCAACCCTCCAATATCTGAGTTGAAGTTTCTGACTACGCTCAACAGGAGCCTGGCATCTGGAGTCGATCTTATCCCAGATCCTTCTTTCAATAGCACCATTTTCCACTATATTTTTTGCCGCATCGAATTGTTTTTTCATTTTCGTCTCCACAACATTCCAATGTGCCAGCTCTTCCATTTCTTCCGAAGAAGACTCACCTGCAATCAATTTGCGGACAAGCCTATCATATTTATTAGAAATCTTCATATTCTTTATATTTCTTTCCAAAAATCCAAGCTATATTTATAAATCTATCCATAAATACACTATTTATAAAATTCCCCCCTATATGTTTTCGGCTTTTTTTCTGTTTTATAAATTGAGTATGCTATATTTGTAATTCAAACGTAACGCTTAATGAACGAAAAAGAAGCAATTATTAAACTAAAGACCTGCAATGATAAAGCCGCCTTTGCATTCCTCTATCGCTCTTATTGGGCTAAGGTTTACAATTTTACGCGACTTTACATCACCCTGTCTCTTATACACATCTGACGCTGCCGACGA
>ENA-OXGJ01000671-OXGJ01000671.1-human-gut-metagenome-genome-assembly--contig:-NODE-671-length-13102-cov-4.832452_pt1 | contig 13102 bp, 10 predicted proteins | sample MGYA00249835_ERZ652264 | MGnify/ENA primary metagenome ERZ652264 (study PRJEB26925, sample SAMN05826844) | human gut metagenome | biome: ENVO:2100002; feature: ENVO:00000062; material: ENVO:00002003... | reverse complement strand
ACTAAAAGATAGGAGACTAAATTATGATGCCTGTTAGAAGATCTCAGAATTGGTTACCAAGTATCTTTAATGATTTCTTTGATAACGAATTAATGGCTAAAGCAAATGCTACCGCACCTGCTATTAATGTAATTGAAACCGATAAGGCCTATAAATTAGAGTTGGCCGCACCAGGGATGACTAAGGAAGATTTCAGCGTACGGATTGATGAAGAAAACAACCTGGTAATTTCAATGGAAAAGAAAGCTGAAAACAAGGAAGAAAAGAAAGACGGTCGCTATTTACGCCGTGAATTTTCATATTCTAAATTCCAGCAGACAATGATTCTGCCGGAGAACGTAGATAAAGATCACATCTCCGCGCAAGTGGAAAACGGTGTTCTGAACATCGAACTACCCAAGTTGAGTGAAGAAGAAGTGAAGAAACCTGACAGAACCATTGAAGTTAAATAAACTCATTGAATTAGTGGAAATTCCTTAATACAAAGGGATTAAAGATCACCCCGGAATCATCTCCCCATTAGAGAGAAAGATTCCGGGGTATTCTTTTATAAAACAAGAGTTGAAGGGTGGCAGTATTTGCGCAATACAGACATTAGTCTTGCTTTATCCACCGGCTTCACGAGATAATCATTGCAACCGGATTTCAGCGCAGCTACCTTGTCGGACTCGAAAGCATGCGCTGTAAGAGCTACAATAGGAATATTCGTATCAAACTTCCGAATCTCAGCTGTTGCCGTCAGTCCGTCCATTACCGGCATTTTCATATCCATCAACAAGAGATCTATTTTATACTCTTTTACCATCGCTACAGCCTGCTCCCCATTCACAGCGTGAAGCAAATTATAATGTTTGGACAACATAGCCGATATCAGCAGATAATTACTTGAAATATCTTCTACAACCAAGACTGTTTTTCTATCCAAAGCCGAATGCTGATTTCCGCTACGTATCAGATCATCTTTACCCGCATTCTGTCCAATGGCGATATTGGACTCCCGACGCATTTGTACCTACGGATCGCAAGGTAGAACAGCCCAGAAAAGAGATCCCCGGCTATATTCCGATTCAAAACCGACACTTCCTCCCATCGATTCGGTAATAGCCTTACATATAGAGAGTCCAAGACCGGTGCCTTGTGCAAATTCATCCAATTTCTCAAACCGATGAAAGACTTTTCTCTTTTTCTCCTCCGGTATACCGATACCGGTATCCCTTACATAAAGACGGATTCCGGCGTCTACCACCTCGTATCCCATCTCGATAGTTCCCTGCGGCGTATATTTGATGGCATTAGTTACATAATTAGTCACCACTTGTGCAACCCGATTTTTGTCAAGTCTCACCCGGCACACACTATAAGGATTCACCGCGACCAACTGCACTTTAGGATTTGTCACCCGTTGCTTCATTGAAGATGCCATACTATCGAAATATTCTGCCAGATCAAATTCCTCATATTTCAGCTCCACCGAACCGGACTCCAACTTCGACAAATCCAGAATATCATTAATAAGTTTCAGCAGCAATTCGTTATTGGTATTGATAATCTGCATGTATTCTTCTTTATCACCCTGTTCTTCCGAATTCATCAATAGGTCAGAGAAGCCGACAATAGCATTTAGTGGAGTACGGATTTCGTGACTCATATTGGCAAGAAAGGCCGACTTGAGCTTATCCGATTGTTCGGCCAACAATTTCGCCTGTCTCAACTCCTCAATCATCCTCTCCCTGTCAGTAATATCATCCACACGAATGACAATACCGTCGATCTCTTCACTTTCATTAAATACAGGAGTAGCCAGTACTTCTACAATCCGGTTATTCTCCAGATGAAACTTGATCTTTTCCATCTGTCGTGATACCAATACTTTGCTTAGCACGCAGTTGTCACAAGGAGAAGTCCGATTATGAGCACTTTTATAACAGCATTCTCCTCTTTTATAAGCCTCAAAAGAGAGGCTGGATGAACAGACAGACACATTTTCCCATTGTACTACGTAATCTGTCGTGATATAGGCCAACCCCGAATTAGTGTTATTCAATACCAGTTCATTCTGTCGGATAAGTTTATTCAGCTTTTCCTTATTTTTCAGCAGAGTCAACTCTGTCTGTTTGTAGGATTCGATGCTGATTGACATTCCGGAAACATACTGATAAGGATGATCATTGAGTATGGAGGTTTCAAGTACTCCGCGGGTTTTCCACCATTCATAGTTTCCGTTTCCTCTCAGATCAGCACGATATTCTATATCCCATTCGCCGCTATCCTGTTTGAGCACCGCATCCATTGTATCGACAAACCGTTGCCGATCATCAGGGTGCACACACTCTGCAAACTTTTCAAACGAATTGATATCCAAAGCATTCCGCCCGATCTTATCAAATCCTTCACCAAAGCTTACCCTTTGTTTTGACGGCTCGTAAAACCAGGTATAAGCGTTCATTACTTCCATTGACATAGAGAGCACTTTAGCACGGCGCTTAAGATCATTCTGCAATTTCTGATCCCAGCGGATATTAAGCAACAGACGCTTGGTGCCATCATAGATGATATTCTTGCGCACGATGGTATCATAGCTGCGTCCGTCTTTCAATATGATTCTTTCTACCCCAAAATAAGGCTTTCCGGTAGTGAAGACTTCCAGATCTGTTTTCTGCATACGTTCCGCCTGTTCGCTATCCAGAACGCTACATACGGTTTCACCCTCATGGGTGCCGAACATCCGCATGCTTTCTTCATTGCAGAAGACATAACGAAAATCATCTTCCACATCTTTTATATGAATGGGAAGCGGTATGCTGTTCAAAATATTCTCTTGTAGCAGCTTGCGCCTTTGCAGCTCCGTATTGTTTTTACGAAAACCCACATATTTAATTACCTTTCCATCCGTCCCTCTTTCATACGGGGTACAGTTCAGTTTACAATATTGCCATTCGGATGTATCGGACAACCTGATCCGGAAATCTATTTCATACAGACAATCGCAACCACTGAGCATATCCAATAGGATAATCTCCGCTTTTTTCCAATCCTCCGGATGAATCTGTTTCTTATAGTCTTCGATAGTGAGTGCTTGGGTAGGATCATAACCATTAAGAGGTTCATTCTCCGCATAAAACAACCGGGTACAAACATCAAATTCCCACAACATCACCTCAGCAGCCTGCATGGCCAATGCCGTTTTTTGCTTGCTTTGCCGCAATATCTCTTGAGTATGCACAGCTTCAGTCACATCCTGTGCTATGAAAAGAAACTTATCAATCTCCTTATTTTCATCCAGAACGACCGATACAGTAATTTCAAAATAACTGATTCCTGATAAAACAGTCGGATAATGGGCTTTTGCCAGGTCAAAATCATATTTGACCGTAAAACGGATATTCTCTCCCGCACGTAGACGCCTCTTCATCTCCACCGGAATATTCGGATTCTCAAAGATATTGATTCCCAACATATCTTGTTTATCCTTCACTCCCATCATCTTTAGTCCCACACTATTAATCTCTATCAGATACCCATCGCCATCGTACAATTCCATTCCTACAGGAAGATTTTCATAAATGGTCTGCTGAAGTCGATGAATCTGAGAAGGGGTTGATGTTTGTTTGTTCATTACGTAATAACTTTGTATATCTGTTTTTTCCTTCTACAAAAATACACATAAGTTACAAGCTAACGTACATTTACAGAGAAATTTAAGTCTCTCAACCACTTTTCGGAGGCTTTTGAGGCCCTCTTCCATAAAGTCAACCGCTTTTCCGATAGCTCTTCACTGCCCAAACATTGAAAAGCAGTGCAAAGGCCAGCAACGCCCCCAGCTGTGGCAACAAATCAATAAAGCCACTCCCTTTGAGATAAACCATACGCATCACTTGCATAAAATATTTCAGAGGATTGAGCATTGTTATCCATTGCGCCCATTCGGGCATACTACGAATAGGGGTAAACAGCCCGCTCATCAGAATCAGGATCAACATACAGAACCACATGACAAACATAGCTTGCTGCATCGTAGCCGAATGGTTGGAAATGACCAGCCCGAGGCCGGATACAGCCAGGACAAATATAATGGAGAAACAATAGATGACCCAAAAATGCCCCACAGGAAAGATACCATAAAGTGTCCATGCCAAAACAAAGCAAAGAGTCAGGACAACAAAACCGATCAGCCAATAGGGAATCAATTTGGCAAGAATAAAGGTAAACTTTCCGACAGGAGTTACATTGATCTGTTCAATCGTACCGGCTTCTTTCTCCCCTACTATATTTAATGCAGGCAGAAAGCCGCAAAGCATCGTAAGCAACATCACCATCAGGGCCGGAACCATAAACAGCTTATAATCCAAACGGGCATTAAAAAGATTCTGGGTGAGAATATCAATCCGGGGCAGATTTCCGTCGGCAGAGAAAGAGGTGGTACCGCTTTCAGTCCGTAATTCTTCTCCATAGTCATTGACAATGGCAGACAAATAGGAACTTCCCAAGCCACCCTTGGTACCATTCACGGCATTGACAGCCAAAAGTACATTGGCAGCACTGCCATTCACCCAATCCTTCTCGAAGCCTCTGGGTATTTCAAGTAACAGGTCGGCTGTTCCCGCTTCAATCGCCTCCATACCTTTTTCGTAAGAATCCGGCAAAGCAGTGGTCTGAAAGTAAGTTGAAGCCGTTATTTTATCCACCAGCCTGCGGGAAATAACCGAATGGTCATTATCAATTATATTCATCCGGATATTTTTTATCTCAAGATTGGCCGCCCAAGGCATAAGAAGCATAATCATGCAAGGGAAGATAAATATCAACCTCGGCAGGAAGGAGTTGCGGAGCAACTGCTTGAATTCTTTCTCTATAAGATATTTAATCATAACCTGTTTTTGAATTTCTTGAAGCTTATTGTTATCAACAGAACTGCCATCAAAGCCAGAATACTGACTTCAGACCATACAAACGAGATGTCCACTCCCTCGATCATCAACTTACGTACAGCCTGAATATACCAGCGGGCAGGCAGTATATCAGAAATTAATTGCAGCACAAAAGGCATACTTTCTATCGGAAATATCATACCCGAAAGCAACATGGTAGGCATCATCAGTACCAAACCCGAGGCCAGCATGGCAGCTACCTGTGTCCGTGTCACCGTAGAGATAAGTAATCCCAGCGACAACGATACAAAAATGAAAAGCAACGACACCATAATCAGCCAGAACAGGCTGCCTGCCACAGGCACATCGAGCACATAGACAGAAAGCAACAGAATCGTCGTAAGATTGACAAATGACAATACAAAATAGGGAACTGCCTTGGCCAGAATAATAAACAGCGGTTTCACCGGAGACACCAACAGGATCTCCATCGTGCCGGTTTCCTTCTCCCGGACAATAGAGATAGAGGTCATCATGGCACAAATCAACATCAAGATAAGCCCCATCACACCGGGTACAAAATTGTAAGCACTCTTCATCTGAGGGTTATAAAGCAATTTCACATTGGGTACGACAGAAGGCACTGACATTCCGGGAGGAAGCATTTCCTGCCGGACAGCAGCAATCACTCCTGTGGCATAGCCGGCTTGTGTGGTAGCCATATTCGGATCCGTTGCATCGGAAACCAGTTGCACACGGGCATCACCTGTATAAAGGCGGTCGGCAAACTGCTCACTGAAAACGAGTGCCATATCTATCTCGTTTTCCTGAAACACCCTTTCCATCTCTTGCGGAGAATGCAAAAGGCACTTCACGGAAAAGTATTCGCTGGCATCCAGACGATCGATAATTTTGCGTGTGACGATGTCATTCGACGGATCGAGTACGCCCACTCGTACATTTTTCACTTCTGTAGTGATGGCAAAGCCAAAGAGGATAATCTGCACGACAGGCATTCCCAACAAAATCAACATAGTCCGCCGGTCACGGAATATGTGGAAGAATTCCTTTTTTACAAATGCTATAAATTGTTTCATATACTAATCAGCTTTACGCACTGCCTTACGGGCCAGTTGTTGGAATACATCATCCATCGTATCGGCATGAAAATGCGCCTTCAACCCACGGGGGGTGTCGAGTGCTTCGATACGTCCGTCCACCATGATAGATACGCGGTTACAATATTCTGCTTCATCCATGTAATGGGTAGTCACAAAGACCGTTATCCCCCGGTCGGCAGCCTGATAAATCAGTTCCCAGAACTGACGGCGGGTAGCCGGATCGACTCCTCCCGTCGGTTCATCAAGAAACACGATCCGGGGATCGTGGAAGATTGAAACGGAAAAGGCCAGTTTCTGTTTCCATCCCAAAGGCAGGCTTTTCACAAGTGTGTCACGCTCTCCGCTGAAGCCCAGGCGATCAAGAAGAGCATCTGTCTTTTCGGCTATTTCCCGATCCTGCATTCCGTAAATTCCGGCAAAGAGGCGGATGTTCTCCCACACTTTAAGGTCCTCATACAACGAAAACTTCTGGCTCATATAACCGATATTCTTCTTTACCTCTTCGGGGTGAGCCGCTACATCAAAACCTGCTACCCGCGCCATGCCCGAAGTAGGCTTACTCAGTCCGCAAAGCATACGCATAGCAGTGGTCTTCCCTGCACCGTTTGCTCCGAGAAATCCGAAGATCTCTCCACGGTTTACCCGAAAGGAGATATGATCGACTGCGGTAAAATGACCGAAACACTTGGTCAATTGATCCACCTCGATGGCAAAATCGTTTCCGGCGTGCACTTCCGTACGTTCCAGACCGGGCGGGCAAAGAATATGGCTGAAACGTTGCAGGATACGTTCCGGCACATCGATGCCTTGTATCTCACCCTCATTGATAAAAGCGATACGGTCACATTGACGGGCTTCGTCCATGATCGGAGTGGAAACAAGAATTGTGATACCTTGATCCTTAAGATGCCTCAGCATTTCCCAGAACTCCTTGCGCGAAACAGGATCCACACCGGTAGTCGGCTCGTCCAGAAAAAGAATCTCCGGCTTATGAATCAACGCACAACTCAGAGCAAGTTTTTGCTTCATTCCCCCGGATAAAGCTCCTGCCCTGCGTTTACGGAAAGGCTCTATTTGCTGATAGATATCTTTCACCAGATCGTAGTTTTCACGAATGGTCGTATGAAACACGGTAGCGAAAAAGTCAAGATTCTCCTCCACTGTCAGATCCTGATAGAGCGAAAAGCGTCCGGGCATATATCCCACTTGTTGCCGGATTTGTTTGTAGTCTTTCACGACATCGAGTCCGTTCACTGTAGCTGTCCCGCTATCGGCCAGCAACAATGTGGTCAATATCCGGAAGAGAGTGCTCTTACCTGCTCCGTCCGGGCCGATAATACCGAATAATTCGCCGGGATTTACAGAAAAGGTAGCACTTTTCAGGACTTCTACCTCCCCGTAACGTTTCGTCACGTCATTTACAGATACAGCTGGTTTCATAAGCAGGCATCATTTATAACTTCACTCCTCCGTACATACCTATCTTCAGAAGTCCATCGTTCTTTACCGCTATCTTAACGGCATACACCAGATTGGCACGTTCTTCTTTTGTCAGAATCGTTTTAGGAGTAAACTCCGAACGATCTGAAATCCATGTCACGACACCCGGATATTCCTTACGCTCATCTCCCCCATAATCGGAAAAGACCGTCACCCGATTGCCAAGTTTGACTTGTGAAAGCTGTTCGGAAGTGATATAGGCACGAAGATACATCTGATCGATATCTGCCACCTTAAAAAGAGGTTTACCCACAGCAGCCAGCTCCCCGGCTTCGGCATATTTTGCCAATACAGTACCACTGATAGGCGAAACGACGTGACACTTCGCCAATTGGTCTTCTACTTGTGCCACCTGGATTGCGACTGATGATCCTTGTTCCGTCAAACTGTTCGTACTGTTCTGTAAAGACGACATCTGGGCAGTAAGCTGCCGTTCGAGCAATGCGATCTGTGCCTCCCAATCATCCAGTTGCTTCTGATTGGCGGCTCCGGCTTTCAACAGGTTTTCCACGCGTCTCTTCTCTCTCCGGGCGGTAGCGATCTGCTGCCGGGTAGCAGCAATCTGTTTATTAACATCCGGACGTTGGCTTTCAACCGACTTCATGCTGGCCTGCAATTGCAGTTTTTTCAGATAGAGTTGTAGCGTATCGATCAGCCCTACTTCTTCGCCTGCTTTCAGCCGGGTACCTTCTTCAACATGAAAGTACAAGAGTTTCCCCGAAGCTTCGGCCGAAACCAGTACTTCCGTAGCTTCGAAAGTTCCCGTGGCATCATAATCCGAAGTTCTGCTTCCACAAGCGGAAAGTAAAGCCAGGAAGTATAGACATCCTATAAATTTCATTGATTTCATAACTGCTATTCTATTTTTGTTTCAGTAATAAGAGAAGTTTAATTATTCGTTGTATACTTCAGTTGATACATGTTCATCAAGAGCTGTACTTCATGCAGCGCCTTGGTTTGTCGCGCCAGGTTCTCGGAAGTCATGTCCCGAAGCATATCGGTTACGGTCATGGTACCATTGGCCACTTTGGCTTCCGAGGCCTTGCGGATACTGGTTCGCAAACGGATTATTTCGTCATCGTCCGCCATCTGCCGGCGCACACTCTCTACGGCACTCCCCTGCTGGGTTGCCTGAAGGCGGGTATTAAACAGGAACACATCCCGGTTGCTGTTCAACAGCTGACGATTGGCAGCTATCACCCGCCGGTCGTTGCGTAAAGTATACAAACTACCGAAGTTCCACGACAAGCGGACTCCTGCCACATAGTAAGGCGAGAATTCATTTTTCAGCATATTGAGTCCCGGATTACCGTATGCTCCCTGAACAAACAGCCCGAAACGTGGCATCAGCTGAGTTTTCAAAGCTTCTTCCTGCACTTGTAAACGTCCGTTTTGCGCATCAAACCATATCAGCTCCGGACGGTTATTCGCTATCACCGGTATATCCCATTCCGGCACCGGCTTCTGCAAAGAGATCCCGGCAGGCATCTCTTCGCCTGTCAGCAATGCAAGCATAGACAGATAAGCCTGACGAGAGGAGGTCAGTTCTATCCGCTTTTGCCGGGTATTAAGCTGTTCCACACTGACAGCATCCAGATCGGACTGGCTGGCTATGCCATTCTCAATGTACGATGAAATCTGCTTATGGGTACGTTCCAGATCTTCCAGAAAGAGTTGGTTTTGCCTTAACTGTTCGTCCAGTAACAGAATTCCGAAATACACTTGATTCACCCGCTCGGTAAGTGCATACATATCTACGTTCAATTTCTCCCGGTCCACATCCGACGATGCCTTGACCTGCTCTTTTCTCGAACGAATCTCACCGCCGTCCCAAATGTTCTGTTTCAGTTCCAGCATCACCTGATACTGGTCTTTCGGCAAACCTTTGATATCTACTCCGGGAACCTGTACAGGTAATTCCGTAACCTCACTCTGCCAACTGGCCTTACCCGAAAGGGTAAACTGAGGCAGATAACCTTTCGACGCATTGGCCAGATTATATTCTTTTGTCTTCTCTATCAATCCATACTGCCTTACCAGCGGATAGTTTTCCCGGGTTTTCCGTTGACACTCTTCAAGGGTGATCTGTCCATACATCAGCAGGGCAAACAGGGAAAAAGACAAAGAAAAGATAACTCGTTTCATATTCCTATTCCTATTAATTCTTCTTTTCGACAAAGATAGGAAATAAGAACACGCAAGCAGGTTCCAATTGTTTGCAATAATGTTCTATTTGTTCGATTCCCACATAAAAAAAGTATGGGGATGTGTCAAAATCCGTATGATGACACACCCCCATCACATCTGGGAATAATAGTTTCTAAGTCGGTATCACCCTCTTCTGTATACCGGCTCTTTATTTCTTAACCTTTCCGATAAACAGAACATTATTATCATTCTCAGTCAAAGTAGCCGCCAGTTCCTTGAGTTTCTGTTCATCCTGACCGGAGCATTTGCCGGAAGCGATCTGTTTTTCTATCTTTTCAATCAACTGTCCCGGTTCCAGACTCTGTATAAAGTATCCGCGATAAAAGCTATGGCCCGGAGCCGGAATAGGAAGGTTACCGTAAAAGTCGTTCACAAGGCGGAAATAAGAAGAAGCATTCTTCTCAGTGTCTACCAAGACATCTCCACCTCCCTCTCCCTTATTACCCCAGTAGGTGACAATGAAATGATGGGGAAGTCTGTAATATAAATGTATCGGCTTCTCATTCATATTCGGGAAAGTCATCGTGAATTTCGGCAACAGTTTATTGCCGGCGGAATCGTAAGTGAAAAGAGTATCTATACCGGTATGGAAGAAATCGAAATCGCCACAGTTCCTATAAGAGAAAACCTCTCCGTCGAAGTTCATCACCTTCGTTGCGGCAGTTGCCGGAATTTGGTTCAGTATATTCCCTTCGGTATCCACCCTGAAAGCAAGGGGCTCACCTTCCTCGAAAGGCATGTGTACAACAGATAAGCTTCCGTCTTCATTCACCCATATTTTCGCTTTATTAATTTGCATGGGAAGCGGAATATCTTTAATCCATTGCCCGTTGATATCATACATCATGATTCTTTTCCCCACAAAAGGTGTGAAGAAGATATGGCCGCTCTTCTCATCAATACATTCATCGTAGAGGGTGGTGTCATATTCACCGGGACCGCTTCCTACGGAACCGACATTATACAGGAACTTACCATCCCTGTCAAACAGTTTAAACACATCCTGGTTTCCCTGGCGGATACCGATATGCTTATCGGTAGCATTGATAAACCAGGCTTTGAAGTATGCCTCTTCAGAGGTCTCAAAACGCACAATGCGACAGTCTTCCACAAACTCGCTGAGCGGCACTTCTATCGTGTCTTTTACAGCCGATAAGTCACATACCGTCAGTTTGTTTCCGTTGCTTTCGATAGTAGTTACGCTTCCATCGTTTGCTTCCATAACTTTAAATTCCCGGGGGGAAGTGTTGCAAGCGGATAGGCATCCCAACAACAAAGCGGAGGACAGGAGTAGATAAGAGGTTTTCATGCAGAATTATATTTAAGTTATTAATTACTAACAAATATACGAATAGTTCGTAATTCCGGATTGTTTGTACGGATAAATTTGATTCCGATTAAATTATATTAACTGTTTTGAAACAAACTCCACACTACCGTCTGCCATTCATTACCCCAATGACAGCCACACTCTTCAGCCCGGCCGGGAGATCAGGTTCCGGTCCGGATGTATCTTTCGGTTCGCGGGAGCATGCATTAAATTTCATTCTTTTATGGGATAAAATATGCTATTCTTTATATCGGGCCTGCTTATAAATCGTATATTTTACCTAAGTTTGCCGTGTGATAAAAACTGATTTATGGAAAAGAACAAACCTCTGGAACTGGCGCTCGACCTGCTGAAACACAGCAATATCGTATGCAATAACGAATATCGCTTTGTCACCCCCGATTTCGGGATTGTCATCAGCTTCACCCATATGGAAAGCCGCCTGTTCCGTCTGGGACAGCCCTATCGACTGAAAGAAGGAAGAATTATCCGGGGACTACGCGGCAAAGCCCGGATCACAATCAACCTGATAGAGTACAACATATATCCCCAAACCATTGCCACATTCCTCCCCGGCTCTATCATCGAACTTTTGGAGTTCACACCCGATTGTGATTTTCAGATGATTGCAGCCGACAAAGATTTCCTTCCGCTCCTGCGAGGCGACCAGCTCTTTGAATCGCATACACGGCAAAACCTTGTCATGCAGGTGACGGATACCGAATGGAAACTGTCAGATGCATATTTCACGCTGATATGGGGCACGGTTCAGGAAGTCCCTTTCCGCCGGGAAGTGGTGCAGCATCTGCTTGCAGCCTTGTTGCACAACATAAAGTATATACGCACGGAAGAAGCGAACGACACTTCCCGCAGGTTTTCACATCAGGAAGAAATATTCTGGCGGTTCATCGCATTGGTGAACGAGTTCAGCAAAAACGAACGCACCGTGGGCTTCTATGCCGACAAGTTATGCCTGACCCCACGTTACCTGAACACCCTGATCCGGCAGGTCAGTCACCAGACAGTAATGGAATGGATCAACCAGTCCGTTATTCTCGAAGCAAAAGTGTTATTGAAACACAGCAATCTGCTTGTTTACCAAATCTCGGACGAACTTCATTTTCCGAATCCCTCTTTTTTCTGCAAGTTCTTTAAGCGAATGACGGGAATGACTCCACAGGAATATCAAAAAAGGTGAATTCACCTTGATATCCTTACTGCATATTTACCTGCCATTTTATTGTTATTTCCACTTGTTTGCTTACTCACACTTTTATCAAAACAGGTATAATAGAGGACAGTATTGCATACAGAACGCATACAAAACGCAAAATAATGCAGAATCGGATCGGAATATTCAATAAAGATGCTCTTTTCCTAAGGAACCAAAGTGGTATTTCTTTAAAAGAGAGGCGGCATTAGTTTAAAACAAAAGCTCTATTTCATTAAAACAAACGTTGCATCAGGTATAAAGAAAGCGTAAGAAGCTTCCTATCGTCCGCTTATCTACTTTTCAGCATAGACAATCCCTCTGTTTACCCAATAGCAATCGGCGTGCAAAAGCGCGATGCAGACAACACATGCAACAAGGAAAGAGAAAAACAGCCGCCATAATGCGACTCTACAGACAATAAAAGTAACTTATTGAAAAACAGGAACAGGAATATAAGCCGTTATTTGATAGCCCATAAACAAACTACCCGATATAGCGTAAGCTACATCGGGTAGAAAATACAAAACGGCATAATCAGCACTTTGCTATTTAAACTCTTCCAATACCAGTTTAAGTTCATCGATGGTCAGTTCTCCCACTTGTCTCCACAATTCGTGCCCGCGCTGCAAGAGAATAAAAGCCGGGGCTGTCTCGATATTGAACGAATCTGCCACTGCCTTGTCCTCCACGATATTCACTTTAATCACCTCGGAAACTTGCTTCTCGTAAGTCCGTACTACAGGTTCCAGCCATTCATAATGAGGAGACCAGTCTGCATAAAATTCCACCAACACCAGACGGTTCGTTCCGGATACGGCATCCAATCTGTCTCTTATACACATCTGACGCTGCCGACGAAGGC
>ENA-OXGJ01000669-OXGJ01000669.1-human-gut-metagenome-genome-assembly--contig:-NODE-669-length-13113-cov-5.432455_pt1 | contig 13113 bp, 5 predicted proteins | sample MGYA00249835_ERZ652264 | MGnify/ENA primary metagenome ERZ652264 (study PRJEB26925, sample SAMN05826844) | human gut metagenome | biome: ENVO:2100002; feature: ENVO:00000062; material: ENVO:00002003... | reverse complement strand
CCTTTAAATAATCTTTGTTTGCTCCTGGCCATCCCGGACCTCCTGGTACACGTGCGGTCCCTTTGTGGTATTTTTCCCAAGTACCTTCAAATAATGCCACACGACTTTTCATGAGGGCAGCACAGTCTTTGGTTAGGCGATTGCTCATTGGTGGGGTTGCTTTCATATAATAGTAAGCAGAATCTAAATCTTGTATGATGAAACGTGCTACTTCATTGCGTGGGCGCCGTTTACTTGCCTCTCTAACTGTTTCATAATCTTCCGAAATCCAATGTTTTAAGATAGGGAAATCACCGAGTGCAACTAATTTAGTAAAGTAAATATAAGCGCGAAAGAAATACATTTCTCCCAGATAGTGCATATTGTTAGCTTCTACTCCACTAAGTTCACCGGCTTCCAGTCGGGGACGTACCTTATTGATGAAATAATTGACATTCCGGATTTTCCCAAAATCCCAAGCACCTCCACTTTGAGCCACACGTGTTTCTCCCTTTACAAATGAACCGTTTGGATTACTTGCTGCTTGGTTGTCACTATTATTGTCTGTTGCAAATACTCCCATACTGTATTGGCCTGGAGTGTGGGATGGAAGTTGATCATATAGATTAGCCGAATAGGCTGCTAAATCGCTTTCTGCCAAAAGATATTTGTCGGTAGGTACGGCATCTAGTGGCTCTTTGTCGAGAAAGTCATTGCAAGAGCATAAAACACTTGCTAAACTAAAAATATATAATAGATTCTTTTTCATTGTTCTTGCTTTTTAAAGAGTAATATTTAATCCAAATGAAATAGTCTTTGACAGCGGATAAGTCTTTCCGTTGCTAAATCCGTTACCGGCTGTTGCTTCTGGATCGAACATATCGGCAATACCACTGATTGTGAATAAATTCTCTCCACTGACATAAATGCGGAGCTTTTCAATTTTTGCTTTATTCATCCAAGCTTTGGGGAATGTATATCCTATTTGCAGATTTTTCATACGCATGTAAGCACCATTTTGCAGATAACGCGTTTGAGTTTGCTTGTTTTTGTTTCCTTTGTCTCCTAAGTAGGCTTTGGGATAGTAGGAGTTCAAATTTGCTCCGAATATAGAAGTTGTATTTTCAGGACGGAAATAATCAAGATGTTCGTCAAAACCTACTGATTGCCATTCTCCTCCATCTGCTCCCCAAAACATTGGTCCGCTCAACCATAAATCACGTTTCATGACTCCTTGGAAAAACATTTGAATATCGAAACCCTTCCAGTCAGCTCCTAAGCTTAAACCGAAACGAAGGCGTGGAGTGCTATTTCCGATTTTCTTTAAATCACCATGGTCTGTGGCAGTACTGTTTCCTTTGTCTACTATACCATCACCATTAAGGTCTCGATACATGATATCACCTGCACCCCAAACTGAACCTATTTTACTCTGATCATTGCTAGCCAGCCATTCGGTCATCTGTGCGTCTGTTTGGGCAATACCTTCAGTTTCATACCCCCAAATTTCCCCGATAGTCATTCCGTTGTAATAAAGAGTATTTCCATTAGAATCCCATAGGGCTTTAGAAGCGTTTGGATATGAAATTACTTTGGCGCGGTTGTCAGAAAGGTTAAATCCTATATTATAGTTAACTTTTCCAATATTATCTCTCCAATTGGCCTGTAGTTCCCATCCTTTATTTTTCAACTCAGCATTATTGGTATTTGGCAGAGCAGTTCCTAATATTGCACCGACTTCGGCTGCAGGGCCTACCATGTCTTTCGTTCTACGTATGAAGTATTCAAAAGTCATGTTCAGACGATTGTTGAACATACCAAGGTCGATGCCTAAATTGGTATTATAGATTTTTTCCCATGTGAGTGTACTGCTGACCATTCCAGGAACTCCGGCTGTTGTTGGTCTACTGCCGTCCATTAGCCAATTGCCACCATTGGCTGTTACACTTTGTGTTAAATAGAACGGATAGTAAGAGTCTGTGTTCTGGTTACCGAGCATACCCCATGATACGCGGGGTTTTAGTGTATTAATAATGTTGTTAATTGGTTCAAAGAATGATTCACGTGCTAAGTTCCATCCCAAAGAGAAAGAAGGAAATACGTTCCAACGCTGATCTTTTAAAAAGCGGGATGATCCGTCGTAACGAACATTTACTTCAGCCATGTAGCGGTCTTTGTAACTGTAGTTGAGACGTCCGAAGAACCCGGCTGTAGACCAATCATTGTATTTTGAACTATTGATTTTATCTTCTCCCGTTGCTGCACTAATTTCTGGAATGAGACTACTAATCACGTCAGGACGTTGTGCGGCAAGTTCGCGATATACATATTCTTCGGTATTCATTCCGACTAAAGCTTTGAAATAATGATCTTTTATTTGTAATGTGTAATCGGTGTACACACTTGTCGTATAAAAGTTACTATTGTGGTATGCTGAACGTGCAAATGAAGATCCTGGTGAGTAACTTCCGCTGAAAGCCAATGCTAATGGATTACCGTTTACGTCGTGCTCATAGATTGGATTAAGGTTGGTTTGCTTATTTTGGTTGATGACTCTCATACCTGCTTCTGCATAGATATTCCATCCTTTTAGCGGATGAATAACTAATTGTCCCTGAAGATAAATATTGTCATTATGTGTTTTGGCACGTCCACCGTCAGTCAATTGATTGAGTTTTCCATTTCTCATATAATAACCGTTCGGATCTTTAAAAGGCATCATAGGCCACATACGTGCAATGTCATGATAAAGAAGTCCACCTTCCTCAAGATATACTGGATTGTCAAGATCAAAACGAACAAATTTGGTATTAATGTTGAAATCTACATATTTGTTGATTTGGGTATTGACTTTTGCTGTTGCGTTGTAACGTTTATAATTATCATTTCCATAACGAAGATTACCATCTTGGTTTAAGTAGCTCCCTGAAACATAGTATTGTAACTTCTCTGTTCCTCCATTTAAACTGATATTATGTTCGTTTGACCAGGCCCATTGAAAATGTTTTTTCCACCAGTTTACGTTATCATTTGCTTTTTCGTGGAAATGCCAGTTGGTACCGTTAGCTATGGTGGTGGTTGTAATCTCGCCTGCCATATACTTTTGGATACGGTCAATGGTCTCTTCATCAAAGATCACACTTCCTCCTTGATTAATGGCTGCATCATTGAAATAATTGGCAAAACGATAGGAATCAAGTTGATTAGGAAGGCTGGTTGGTCCGGAATAGCGGAAACTATTGTTATAGTTCACTTGCATTTTGCCCGCTTTTCCTTTCTTTGTAGTGATTAAGATAACACCGAATGCAGCACGTGAACCATAGATGGAAGAAGAAGCAGCATCTTTCAAGACAGAGATATTTTCAATATCTTCTGGATTCAGATTATTCATATTGCCTTCCATTCCATCAATCAGTATAAGTGGTGAGGCACTTGATCCTTTACCAATGGTTCCTGTTCCGCGGATGTTTACGTTCATTGTTTGTCCCAACTGTCCCCCTAAATCAGGAGTCGATAGATTTAAGCCTGGAACTACACCTTGCAGGGCTTGACCGACTTGTGATACCGGACGTGATGCTAGTGCTTTGGTATCTACACTTGTAACCGCTCCGGTCAGATTTACTTTTTTCTGAGTACCGAAGCCTACTACCACTACTTCATCAAGAGTTTTTGAATCTTCACTTAACTCAATCCTGAAGGATGTTTGTGTACCATTGAGAGGAATTGACTGAGTGGTGTAACCTATGTAGGAAACAGTCAGTATACCTCCTTTGCTAACGTTTTTCAATGAAAACTTACCTTCCATGTCCGTGATGGATCCATTGTTCGTCCCTTTTACTTGGACTGTGGCACCGATGATTGGCTCGTTGAGCTTTTTGTCAATCACAGTACCCGTAATGTTCAATTGCTGTGCATATAATGTAGTAATGCCAAGCAACAACATGAATAAGATTGAAATTTTTTTCATTCGTTTCTTATTTAAAGTTATACATAAGGTTTAATTACATGGCAAATGTACAGGGATTGAGAGATTACGTAGGGGCATGTCTATATCATTCAGCATACACGTTTAATTCAATACCATGTTTTTTTTGAATCTCTTTTGTATGTTTAGGCTTTATTTCGTTCTTTTGCAATAAATTGATTATTAATATGAAGAAGCTAAATCTCTTTTTATTGGTTTTGTTTATATGTAATTGTCCGGTCGTTTCTGGTTATGCTTTTTTTGATAGAGATATTCGTCTGTTAACCATGCAGGATGGGCTGGCGGATAATACTATTACATCTATCTACAAAGATCGGGATGGCTTTATGTGGTTTGGTACTAATAATGGCTTGAGCCGTTATGATGGTAAATTAATAAAAAACTTCTCTTCTTCACCAGCGTATATGTATGTTTCCGAAATTGTAGAGATGTCAGATCGATATTTGGGAGTTATCGCTGGAAATACTTTATATTGTTTTGCTCGGTCGCTGGAGAAATTTATACCGATCGTCCATGCAACGGATTATAGTTCTGTACATGTCTCTCACTTATTACCTCTAGATAATAACTCTTTTTGGGGACTGTCAGGGAATAAATTATATCTATATACACAGGAAGAAGTTAAAAATGAGAAAGGAGAGGTTGTTCAGATTAAATTGAAATGTGAGAAACAGTATAAAGATTTGATTGATTCTGGTGATAATTTCTGTGCAATGTGTTATACTGATAATCATGAAATGTTATGTTTGGTTACACAGCAAGGAAATTTGCTATTGTTTCAGCCTGAATCTTCGGAGAAATCTAAAAAGATATCTTTGTGGAAAAATAAAACTTGGGATGCAACTTCGGTATTATATGATAAAGGAGTGGTATGGGTTTCTACTATTGGACACGGTATTCTGCGTTATTACGTTTCTTCTGGGTATATAGACAGAATTACTTATAAGGAAAATAATAAAGAAAACAGTCTATCCCATACAGATGTTTTTCAAGTTATTCCAATTAATAATAATCGTTATCTTGCAGTGACTTGGAGTGGGTATACTTTATTATTTCAGGATAAGAATGATCCGAAAAGAATGATGACAGAAATATACTATAATACAGCTTCACAACTTCACCGCAACTTAGAAACAAGAATGATTTCAGCGTATTACGACCCCAGTGGGATTGTTTGGATAGGTACTAATGGGGGAGGAGTGATTTATTCTGATCTCCGGTCACAATTTTATAACCAATTTCATCAAGAGAGGCATAATGAAATTTGTGGTATAGTCATGGATAATAGAAAATATGTTTGGATGGCTACGTTTCATCAAGGGATTATGAAAAGTGAGCAACCTTTTGAACCAGGAAGACGAATGAATTTTACTAGGGTTGGTACTCCGGATATTCAAAGTAAAAATACAGTTCTTTGTGCCATTAATGATAATAGAGGTTCACTTTGGTTTGGAAATAGGGATGGAACATTAACTTCATATAATGAGGCAACAAAACAATTTCGATTACATTTTTTACAAGATAGAGGTAAAGTGAATACTGTGTCAATTTGGGCATTATATTGGGATACTAATCGAAATTTATGGGTAGGTACTAATGATGGAGTTTGGAAATTGAATATAGATTCTGGATTTTGCATAAAAATCCCTATTGAGATTTTGTTTAAGGACCCTACTCCTATTTGTATACGAGCTATTGCCGGCACGAAGGACGGAACTATATGGTTAGGTACAAGTAATGCAGGAGTTTGCAAATTGAAAATTGATTCTAGAGGAGAGATGTCTTTAGAGACAGGCTATGAGAAGAAAGCGAATATCAAAAATAATTCGGTTCGTTCTTTGTTAGTATCTTCTGATGGTAATGTATATGTAGGTTATATGGATGGTTTCGCTATTCTTTCACCTAAAAAGGATGCAATACGTGAGTATTATACAACTAGAAATGGATTATGTAGTAATTTTATAGGATGTCTGGTTGAAGATAACCGAGGACATATTTGGTTGGGAAGTAATTCGGGAGTCTCTCGTTACAGTAGGCATCAGCACCTTTTTTATAATTATTATATAAGTGGAAGCAATCGTTCGGCATTACTTGCTGATAATACACTATTTTTTGGCAATAATAAATCGCTCACTTATTTTGATCCGGATGACGTGGATGGTCATTTGGATGAAGATCAGGTTCTTATTACTGGACTTGAGGTAGATGGTCGTCCTGTAGGGATTGGGGATAAAATAAATGGGCAGACTGTATTGGCAGAAGGCATTTCATATACTAGTTCGATTACTTTGAATAATGAAAATCGTGACTTTGTTTTATCTTTTAATAATCTTTCTTATGCAGAGGAACAACAGAAGTACAATTACCGCTTATTACCATATCAGACGCATTGGTTGGTTTCTAACGATGGAGAGAAGGCTACTTATATGAACTTACCCGAAGGGGATTATACATTTGAAGTGAAGAATATTTATCCTGACGGGAAAGATGGAAAGGTTACATCACTCCAAATACATATTCTACCGCATTGGAGTCGTACATTGCCTTTCCGATTATTTATTTTACTGTTATTGGCCGGTGGTGTGGCTTATTTGATTCGTCTTGTCAAACATCGTCAGATGCGTATGGAACGTGAAATGCGCATGGAACATGAACTTCTGTCAGTAAACTTAGAGCGTGAGAAAGAGCGACAAATCCGGATGGAGCGTGAGAACTTTTTTACAAGTGCGGCACATGAACTACGTACGCCGCTAACCTTGATTCTTGCCCCATTACAGGAATTATTGGAACACATAAAGGCATCCGATCCACTGTATAGCAAGCTATATACCATGTATAAAAACAGCTCCTCGCTACATACACTGGTCGATCAGTTGCTCTATGTACAAAAAATAGAGGCCGGGATGGTGAAACTGCGTTTGTCAGAAGCGGATATTGTGGAGCTAGTGAGAGAAGTAGCAGAGTCTTTTCGCCAAATGGCAGGGATAAAAGGATGTACATTTCAGGTAAGACTTCCGGAAGATCCTGTTTTCCTATGGATAGATACGGAGAAAATAACTTCGTCGGTCGGAAATCTACTATCTAATGCTTTTAAATACACTTCTCCCAATGGAGAGGTATTGCTCACTCTTACCCGTATGGAACAGGATGGAAAGCCTTTTTGCCAGATAACAGTATCGGATACGGGTGAGGGAATACCGGATGAGTTTCAGAAGCGCATTTTTGACTCTTTCATTACGGGTGATAATTCACCGGCTTTCTCTACCAAAGTAGGCATTGGACTGCGGATTGTGAAAAATACGATGGATCTGCATCATGGACAGGTCATTCTTGATAGTGAGCCGGGAAAAGGTTCTACATTCGTATTATTGATACCGGAAGGTAAATCTCACTTTACCGGTGATTTATATGAAATAGTAGATTATCGCGGGCATGAAACGGAACCGCAGTTTCAACCTCTATCTGTACAGGAAAAATTGGAAGAAGGAGTTCCGGTCACAAAGAAAACATTGCTGATTGTTGAAGATAATGTAGATGTCCGTCAGTATATTCGCTCTTTGTTTGTGACAAAATACACGGTACTTGAAGCGGCTGATGGTGAGGAAGGGGTCCGGATTGCTACCAATGAGATACCCGATCTGATTATCTCGGATGTAATGATGCCGGTTAAAGATGGGTGTGCCTGTTGCCGGGAGATACGTGAACGGCAAGAGACCGCTCATATTCCTATCCTGATGTTGACGGCCAAGGCAGAAGATGCAGATGTATTGCAAGGATCTTATAGTGGGGCGGATGACTATATGATGAAGCCTTTCAATCCGGAAGTATTGAAAGCAAAGGTAGAGAACCTGATTCTTCAGCGCGAACGTCTGAAACGCATTTATACCAAAGCATTGATGTTGAAACGAGAATCGGTTGAAGATGAAGAGGCGGATGACGAATTTATACAAAAACTCATTCACGTGGTTGAGAAGAATCTGTCTAATGAGAACTTCAACGTTAAGATGTTGGCCGAACAACTTCACATGAGCCAGCCTACTTTATACCGGAAGGTAAAGCAACGCAGTGAGTTATCTGTGGTCGATATGATCCGGAGTGTGCGGGTGAGTAAGGCTGCTTCGTTGATTATGGAGAATCGTTACTCCATTCAGGAGATTTCCGAAAAAGTAGGATTCAGTGATGCCCGGACATTAAGGAAGCACTTTACGGAACAATTTGGTGTGCCCCCTTCAAAATATATGGAGAATAAATGAATAAATTTGAAGGAAAGAAAACTCATCACAGATTAACAGACTACACTATGAGAAGATCGGCCGGATTGATAATCTGCACATTGTAGGTTACTGTAATCTGTTGATCTGTGTTGAGAAAGACTTTCGACTTCATTCCTAAAAGTTAATCCTTCTTTTAAGTTGGCCTTTAATTCAGGATAATGGGTTTATATTTAGGAACTAATGCCTTCATAACGATCCATCCAATCAGGTAGGCTACCGAGCAGATACAAAAGATAACGAAATAACCAGCCGGTTTCCCGACAAAGCCCATAAATACCATTTGAGTTTTGTCGGCGTGTACAAACAGCTCGCCGGCTGAATACTGGAGAATCATAGAACCTACTCCTCCTGCCATACCGCCAATACCGGTGATGCTGGCAATGGCGCTTTTAGGAAACATATCGCCTACGGTAGAAAAAATATTAGCCGACCATGATTGGTGGGCAGCTCCCCCGATACCGATCATAATAACCGGAAACCAGGGAGAGATGGTTCCTAATGGCTGGGCAAGTAATACCAACAGAGGAAAGAATGCAAAGATCAGCATAGCTCTCATACGTGCGGCATACGGGTTTAGCCCGGTTTTATGAATGATGATCGTAGGGAGTTTCCCTCCATAGATCGATAACATTGTTATAGCGTAAAGTGTAAAGATCAATGCTCTTCCCAATCCTTCGGAGGTTTTGATGTCGAACTGGGTATTCAGGTAAGAAGGTGCCCAAAAAAGGAAGAACCACCACACTCCATCCGTCATAAACTTACCGAATGCAAATGCCCAGGTTTGTCTGTAGGTGAAACATTGCCGGAAAGTCATACTTTTCTTTTCCTCGTTCTCTTTTACAGTTGCTGTGTAGGTTTCATGTTTGTCTTGCTCGATATATTCGAGTTCGGCTGAGTTTACAAATTTGTTTTTAGAGGGAGCTGTGTACATGAATACCCAAAATCCCATCCACACGAAGCCAAGAGCACCGATGATGACGAATGCCATTTCCCATCCCCAGGCTTTAGCCAGTAATGGAATGCTGAGAGGGGCAATCAGGGCACCGATAGAAGCTCCGGCATTAAAAATGGAAGTAGCGTAAGCCCGGTCTTTTTTCGGGAAATATTCGGCGGTAACTTTAATGGCAGCCGGAAAATTGCCGGCTTCACCGAGTGCTAAAATACAGCGTGCGACTAAAAAACAATACATGCTTATGGTGGCAAGTACCACTACTACATCACCGGTAGCAGCGATTAGTTCGGCTGCGCTATGCATTCCTACATATTCTTCGGTTATAATTCCACAGAAAGCGTGAAGGCAGGCACCGGCCGACCATATACCGATGGACCAAAGGTAACCTTTCTTTGTTCCCATCCAGTCGATAAACCGGCCAGCAAACAGCATACAAATGGCATATACAATAGAAAAGACAGCAGTAATGATGCCATAATGTGACTCGTTCCAATGAAATTCGGGTTTGATAAATTCGTCCCAGGTCAGCGATAGTACTTGGCGATCAAGGTAGTTTATAGTTGTTGCGAAAAATAACATGGCGCAAATCGTCCATCTGTAGTTTGTCATTTTCCCCATTGCATTTTGGAGTGTACTCATACTATTTGATTTAAAATTTTCAGGTTTAATTTCGGACCAAAAATACACATTATTTGATTTTATCCAATAATAACTGCTATTTAATTTGATGCTTCAAGGGATCTTTTTATGATAAATACACTAAAAGGAATAATAATTTCGTTATCGAACACAATAATTATCGTTTTCGCACACGACTATGTTTGTTCTATAATTGGGAGGAGGTGGCTGTTATAGCTCTTTTTCTTCGGATGAATCTGAATATATGTGCAGGGGATATATTCTTTGTAAGATTGTAATTGTAAATTATTAGTGATTTGTTTGGAGTGCTGACTCCGTATGTGTCTCGGTTGGTGGGTGAGGCCGGAAGAATCGGCTTGCTTTTATGTTCTTCCTTTTATTTTGTATTTTAAGATAGATATTTTATCTTTGCCTTAATTGAGACAAAATATAATTGAGATAAAATGAAAAACAACCGATTGATCATTACCCTTATTGCCTTGTTTCTCCTAGGATTCGGGCTGAAAGCCCAAACTGCTTCTACTGAAGAAACTGCTGCTCAGAAAGAGAAAAGAATGGAATGGTTTGCCCAGGCCAAGTTAGGAATCTTTATCCATTGGGGAATCTATGCCGTGAACGGAGTATCAGAGAGCTGGTCATTCTTCAATAACTATCTTCCTTATGAAGAGTATATGGCTCAGGAAAAAGGCTTTACGGCATCGGCCTATAATCCTCAGGAGTGGGTGAAACTGATTAAAGAAAGTGGTGCACGTTATACGGTCATTACCACCAAGCATCATGATGGCGTAGCTCTTTGGGATACGAAGGCGGGTGACCTCAGTACTGTGAAAAGTACTCCTGCCGGGCGTGACCTGATTGCTCCTTTTGTGAAGGAAGTACGTAAACAAGGGCTGAAGCTCGGGTTCTACTATTCGCTGCTTGACTGGTCACATCCGGACTATCCCAACAAAACCCGTACGGAAGTACGTTACAAAAACGATCCGGATCGTTGGGCTAAGTTTGTTAAATTTAATTTTGGACAGCTTTCCGAGTTAAACAAAACTTGGAAACCTGATCTTTACTGGTTTGACGGAGACTGGGAACAAACTGCTGAGGCTTGGGATTCGAAGGGTATCATCAACCTGTTGCGTTCTACTAACCCGAATGTTATAGTAAACTCCCGTATTCAGGGGTATGGCGATTATGCTACACCCGAGCAGGGAGTTCCTGTAGTACGTCCTGCCGACAAGTATTGGGAGCTTTGTATGACCATGAACGATTCATGGGGGTATCAGCATGCCGACACTAATTATAAGACTCCGTTTATGCTGTTGCGTACTTTTGTCGATTGTCTCAGTATGGGAGGGAATCTGCTATTGGATATTAGTCCGAAGGAAGATGGAACTATTCCTGCCGAACAGATTGCTGTTCTGAAAGAATTCGGCCGTTGGACTAAGAAGCATAAAGAAGCTATCTACGAAACACGTGCCGGCATCCCGTGCGAACATTTTCAGGGATATACCACACTGAATAAAGCGGGTGACATCCTTTACCTCTATTTACCCTATAAGCCTAATGGCCCGATCGAAGTGAAAGGTCTTGTCAATAAGGTAAATCGTGTATGGGTAGTGGGGAATGGAGCTATGCTGCCATATAAGGTTTATAATAAGAACTACTGGAGCGAGGTGCCCGGAAACCTCTATATTGATATACCCGAACGTGTACAGGATGAGCAGATCACTGTGATTGCCGTATTGCTGGACGGCCCTATCAAGCTTTATCGCGGAGTGGGACAAGTGATTGAAAGTAACTAAATAAAAAAATAAATTCTTATGAATATCAGATTAACTTCTTTATTCGTTTCTTTATTCCTTTCTGTTCCGGTATGGGCGGGCGGGCATAAAAATCTGCACGCTAAAGGCGATCTTCATATTCCGGTTTTTGAAAATGTGAATGTGCGTTTCTCTCCCGATACGTATCTTGATAATTATAATGAAGCAGATGGTACGGGCGTATACCATTTGGTCAACGGACGTATCATTCTGAAAAAGATTACTCTTCCCGAATACAAACGAAATGTGTCGGTAAGCCTGAAAGTAACCCTCGCCTCCAATGGGGATCGTTGGGACAAATCGGGTTCTTGCTTTGTATTGCCTAAATCATCGGCTATTAACCTACTGACAATTGCCCGTGACGGCATGAAGTTTCCTTCGGTAGATAGTTTGAAGCTGGAGAAAATGGTAGGTATTGTTCCCGGAAAGGATTATTTACCTACAGTGGAGCTGATGCGTTTCATGACTCCGTTCGGTGTAGGACACTATAGCAATAATAATGATTCGCTGAGCAGTAAACGTCGTCCGGTCTATATCCCCAAATGGGAAAGTAATGTCACCTGGCAACAAGATATAACCGATCTTTATCCGTTGCTTGAAGGCGAAGCCTATGTCGGTATTTATATCGATACATGGACTTCTGAAGGGTATTTGGTCAATGCGGATATCGACGTAAAAGAGAGTCGTCTGGCTTGTGACGTACTTCCAAAACGTCATGTGGAGCCGTTGATGAATACGGTTTACTACATGGGACAAAGTTATCCCGATATCTTTGCCCGGAGAGATGTATCTACTGATTTTACAGTTCCGAAAGGTGCCAAAAATATCCGGTTAAAATATATAGTGACCGGACATGGCGGACATAGCGGCGGGGATGAATTCGTGCAAAAACGCAATATCATTTCTGTAGATGGAAAAGAGGTGCTCAACTTCATTCCTTGGCGTGATGATTGTGCTTCTTTCCGTCGTTTCAATCCGGCTACCGGTGTTTGGTTGATTAAGCGCCTGGCTTCTTATATTGGTGAGAAAGGATATACGGAGAAAGAAGTGGAAGAACCTCTGGCTTCTTCAGACCTATCCCGTTCCAACTGGTGTCCCGGTTGGGATGTTGTACCCGAAGAGGCTGTTATCGGTACACTTGCTCCCGGCAAGCATACTTTTACAGTCAGTATTCCCGAAGCTCAGGCTGTGGATGGCAATAAATTGAACCACTGGTTGGTTTCGGCCTATCTGGTGTGGGAGGAATAATTATAGTGAATTAAGATTCACTGCGGTGACCCGTTCGAAGCCATAAGGAGATGATCGAACCCTGTATCTGCCGAATGGAAGCATAAAAAAAAAGCCTCTTCTCACGAAGGGGCTTTTTAGGTTTACTTTCTTTTTATGCTTTTGCTCAAAAAGAAAGCAAACTTTAAGATGAAAAAAAGGGAAGTCTGTCTCTTATACACATCTCCGAGCCCACGAGACTAGCGC
>ENA-OXGJ01000667-OXGJ01000667.1-human-gut-metagenome-genome-assembly--contig:-NODE-667-length-13133-cov-5.994189_pt1 | contig 13133 bp, 8 predicted proteins | sample MGYA00249835_ERZ652264 | MGnify/ENA primary metagenome ERZ652264 (study PRJEB26925, sample SAMN05826844) | human gut metagenome | biome: ENVO:2100002; feature: ENVO:00000062; material: ENVO:00002003... | reverse complement strand
ACTCTATTCCTGACCTCCTCCTAACGCCTTGTAGAGGTTAATCAGGCTTTGTATTTCAGAAAATCGGTTTGCCGTCTGTGCCAGTTGTGCGTTGAGCAATGTCTGCCGGGCGGTAAGCACCTCCAGATAGGTGGTGTTGCCATGCTCCATCAGCAGGGAAGTGCTGCGGGCAGCTGTCTGCAAGGAAGCTACCTGCTTGTCCAGCAGTTCGCTTTTGGATAGGCTTGTCTGCCAGGCAGTCAAGGCATCGTTCACCTCGCTGCCTGCATTCAGCAATGTCTGCTGGAAGGCAAGGGAAGCCTCCTCCTGCTGGGCACGGGCTATGCGGTACTGTGCAATGACCTGCCCGCGGGCAAAGAGCGGCTGCGTCAGCGAACCCACTGCCGAAGCCAGGAACTTGCCGGGATTCACAATCATTGAACCGGCGGAATTGGTCCAGCCCGCACTCCCGCCCAGCGTGATGGAGGGATAGAAGGCAGAGCGCGCCGCATTGGTGCCGTAGAACGCCGCTTCCAGTGTCCGCTCAGCCGAGCGGACATCAGGACGGCAGGAAAGCATCTGAACAGGAATCCCTATAGAAAAGCCCACGGGGAACTGCTGCTCTGCCAGCACACCGCGCTCGTAATGACGGGGCGTCTCTGCCAGCAACAGCGCAAGGCTGTTCTCCACCTGGTTTATCTGTTCTTCCAAATCAAGCACGGAAGTCTGCACCTGATAGTACGTGGCCTCCATCTGCGACACGGCGGATTCGTTCGCCATGCCCGCATTCATCAGGGCACGGGTGGAAGCAACGGTTTCCCGCCACGTCTCTTCGGTCTGCCTGGAGATGGCAAGCTGCTGGTCCAGCATCAGCAGGGTATAGTAAGTATTGGCTATCCCGGCAATGAGCTGGGTACGCACGGCCTGGCGATAGTCCTGACTCTGCGCATAGAGCGCCTTCGACTGTTTCTTGGCATTGCGCATGCGGCCGAAAACATCCAGCTCCCAACTGGCAGTAACGGGCAGCGAATAGGTCTGTGTGGCCTTGTGGCTGTCAAAGCTGCTCACCGTGCCCTGCGGCGCAAGGGCAAAGGAGGGCAGGAAGGCAAGCTTTGCGGACAGCAGGGTGGCTTCGGCCTCTTCCACGCGAAGCTGTGCCGACTGGTAGTCGGTATTGTTCTGCAACCCTTGTTCGATGAGTGCCTGCAGATGTGGGTCGGTGAAAAGCTCGTGCCAGTCCATGCCGCCCAGGCCAAGGTCCAGGCTGTCTTCGGGAGCCACCGGAGAACCGTCGGTGCTCTCCGTAAAAGTGGCTATTTCTTCCCCGTAGAGGCCGTCGGGGACCTCGGTAGCAGGTTTGTATTTGGTGTACACGCCGCAACTGCTGAACAGCAAACCGGCGGCGGACAATAGGATGATATGTTTCTTCATTGTTCCAATCTGTTTTTATTTTATTTTCCTCAATCTTTCGCCCGTTCTGCCTCACTCTTCTGCTTTTCAAGCAATACCTGCATATCGGCTTCTTCCTCCATTGGCGGACGAACCTTCTCCTGTAAGTACTCGAAGATGATGTAGAACACCGGAACGACGAAAAGCAGCGCTAGCGTTCCGATGAGCATGCCGCCTACTACGCCCGTACCCAGCGAAGAGTTACCGTTGGCGCCCGCACCACTCGAGAACATCAGCGGAAGCATACCGAATATCATCGTCAGCACCGTCATCAGGATAGGACGCAAACGGACCTGGGCGGCCGAATAAGCTGATTCCACAATGCCCATTCCCTTGCGGCGCCGCTCGATGGCATACTCCGTAATCAGGATGGCCGTCTTGGCGAGCAAGCCAATCAGCATAATCACACCCGTCTGCAAATAGATGTTGTTCTCCAATCCCAGAACCTTGGCAAAGAGGAATGAACCCATCAGCCCGAACGGTACGGAGAAGATGACCGCAAACGGTATCAGGAAACTCTCATAAAGACATGCCAGGATGAGATAGATAAGGAAGATACAGATGGCATAAATAAAGACAGTCTGCGCACCACCAGTATTGGCTTCCTCACGTGCCATACCTCCGTACTCGTAACCGTAGCCCAGCGGCAATGTCTGTTCTGCCACTTCCGCAATCACTTTCTGCACTTCACCGGACGAATATCCTTCCGCCGGATTCACATTAGCGGCGATAGCGCTGTACAGATTGAAACGGTTTGCCGTCTCCGGACCGAGCACCTTGTTCAACGTCACGAACTGGCTGACCGGAGCCATCTCCGTACCGTTGCGCACAAACATATTACCCAGTGCTTGTTCGTCCAGACGATATTCGGGCGATGCCTGCATCATGACGCGGTACACCTTGCCAAACTGATTGTAGTTGGAAATATAGGCACCGCCGCAATAGCTGCCCAATGCGTCGAGCACCGCACCCGGCGAGATACCCGCACGCTTGCACTTGGCAGCATCCACATCTACCGATACCTGCGGGAAATTCATGGCATAAGAGGTATACGCCATAGCCACTTCGGGACGCTGGTTCAACGCACCCAGAAACTGTATCACTGCCTCGTAGAACGTAGCCATGTCACCACCCGTTCTGTCCTGTAGGTTCAGCTCCAGGGAGTTACCCATACCATAGCCCGGAATCATACCCGGCTGGAAGCTGAATATCTGTGCCTCCTTCACACCGTAGAACTGTGCATTGAGACGGGCCACCACAGCGTCGGACGTGTGTTCGCTCCCCTTCCGCTCGCCCCAGTCCTTCAGACGGATGATGATGGTACCGTAGGAAGTGCCCTGACCGGACATCAATCCGTATCCTGCCACCTTGGAATAGTGTTCTATCTCGGGAGTGTTTTTCAGGATGTCCTCCAGCTTGTTCATCACCTTCGTGGTTTCTTCCAGCGTGCTTCCCGGAGACGTGCTGACGTTCACCATGATGACACCCTGGTCCTCCTGCGGCACAAGCCCCGTCTTGGTGGTACTCATCAGGTAAACCAGCAATACGACGGTAGCCGCCAATGAAGTCCACACCATCCAGCGGTGGTGGATGAAGAACATCACACCTTTCTTATATTTGCCCAGCACGGCGTTGAACGAGGCATTGTATGCCGCACGCACCCGTCCGTTGATGCTCTTCGCACTCTTCGTACCGTCCGACGGACGCATCATGATGGCACACAAGGCGGGACAAAGCGTCAATGCCGAAATCATGGAGATGCCCACCGCCGTTGCCATCGTGACACCGAACTGCGTATAGAACACGCCCGAAGTACCGCCCATAAACGTCACGGGGATAAATACCGCCATGAACACGCAGGTACAAGAGATGATGGCCATCGTCACATCGCCCATCGCATCCTTCGTGGCAAGGTAAGGGGACTTGTATCCGGCATCGAACTTGGACTGCACCGCCTCCACCACCACGATGGCATCGTCCACCACCGTACCGATGGCAAGCACCAACGCAAACAGCGTCAAGATATTGAGACTGAACCCCGCAGCCACCAGGCAGGCAAACGTGCCGACCAGCGACACGATAATGGAAATGGAGGGTATAAGCGTACTCTTGAAGTCCTGCAGGAAGAAATACACCACCAGAATTACCAGTATAATGGCAATGACCAGTGTCTCCACCACATTGTGTATGGAAGCGAAGAGGAAGTCGTTGGAACTCATCATCGTCACAAATTCCGTCCCTTCGGGCAGGCTCTTCCTCATCTCGTCTATCTGTGCGGTAATCTGCTTGTTGACGGCGGTTGCGTTGGAGCCTGCCGTCTGGAACATCATGAAAAGTACCGCCGGCTTGCTGTCCATCTCACTGCGGAAACTATAGGTCAGCGTACCCAGCTCCACATCCGCCACGTCCTTCAGACGGAGCACGGAACCGTCACTCTGCGAGCGTACCACCGTGTTCTGGAATTCCTCCACACTCTTCAGACGTCCGCGATACTTCATCGTAAACTGGAACACGTTCTTTGAATTCTCGCCCAGCGAACCGGTAGGCGCTTCGATGTTCTGCTCGCCCAATACGGCGGTCACATCCGAAGGGACCAGTCCATACTGCGCCATCCGTTCCGGTTTCAGCCAGATGCGCATACTGTAGGTATCACCCAGCTCCATTACGTCACCCACACCTTCGATACGTTTGATTTGCGGAATCACGTTGATGTCGAGGTAATTGGCAAGGAACGTCTGGTCGTAGCGCCCGTCGGTGCTCACCAAAGCGCCGATTTGCAGGAAGCTGGTCTGCCGCTTCTGGGTAGTCACACCGATTTTCGTCACTTCGGCGGGCAGCAGTCCCTGCGCCTTGGATACGCGGTTCTGTACGTTCACCGCAGCCATGTCGGGGTCCGTGCCCTGCTTGAAATAGACTTGTATGGTGGCAGAACCGGCATTGGTGGCGGTAGAACTGATGTACATCATGTTCTCCACACCGTTGATGCTCTCCTCCAACGGCATGATGACACTGTTCAGCACGGCTTCGGCATCGGCGCCGGTGTAGTTGGCACTGACATATACCGTAGGAGGCGCAATGTCAGGATATTGTTCCACCGGCAGCGTAAAGAGCGAAATGAGCCCTATCACCAGAATCAGTACGGAGATGGAGATAGCCATCACCGGCCGTTTTATAAATATATTTCCTTTCATCTTAATGGGTCATTGATAGTTGATAAAATAGCAATCATCATTTCACTTGCGTTCCTTCGCGCAGCAGTCCGGCACCTGTGGAAACAATCTCGTCACCCACTTTCAGTCCGTCCAGCACCACGTATTCGCGTCCGTCATTTATTCCTGCCACGGTAATCAGGGTAGAGACGGCCTTGCCATCCACTACCTTGTATACCAACGTCTTGTCCTGCAACTGTACGGTGGCTTCTTGCGGAATCACAATGCAGTTCTTATACGTGGCAGGCACCACCACCGTGCCCGATGCCCCGCTATGGAGCAGGCGCGATTCGTTGGGGAAGACCACGCGTGCCACTACCGTACCCGTCTGGCGGTCGATGACACCACTGATGGACTCGATGGTACCTTTCTTGTCGTAGACGGAATTGTCGTTCAGACACAGCTCTGCCGCCGGCATGTTCTTCAGCGCCTCGTCCATGCTGCCGTACTGGCGTATCAGGGCGAGCAACTGGTTCTCGGTCATGGAAAAGTAAACGTACATGTCGCTGTTGTCACTGACCGTTGTCAGCGGTTGCGGCAAGCTGGGGCTGACCAATGCCCCTGCACGGTAGGGCAATGCCCCCACCACCCCGTCGCTGGGACTCTTCACTTCCGTATAAGAGAGGTTGTTGCGTGCGCTTATCTCCTGGGCCTCGGCCTGCGAGAGTTGCGCCTTGGCGGTAAGGTAGCTGTTTTCGGCAGTCTTCAGGCTGAATTCCGAAACCACTTTCTGCGCATACAATTCCTTGTTGCTGTTATAAGTCAGTTCGGCAGTAGCCAGTGCGGCACGTGCCGCTTCCACATTGGCAACGGCCGTTTTGAGTGCAGCCTTGTAGGGAACCTGGTCGATGATGAAAAGCAGTTGTCCCCGGCGCACCTTCTGCCCCTCGGTCACACACAACTTCTCGATGGTACCCGACACTTGCGGATAAATATCTATGTCCTGCCGTCCGCGTATCGTTGCTGAGTACGAAGTGGAAAGCTCTTTGTCCGTCGCCTCCACTTTCATGGTAGCATAAGAAGGTTTCATTCCGGAAGCATCCGATGCCTGCTTGCAAGATGCCAAACACATTGTACAACCGACAATCCCTATCAGCCGTATCCATTTCCTGTTCAATGTAATCATACTTTTTCTCATTGTCTTTTTGTTAAAACTGGTGGCAAAAGTAGGAGAAAGGAACAACGCCATAATGACCAATTACACTCCAAAGATGTTCCTTTTTCGACATTCATCCTTTTTTAAGGATAATGAATTGTCTATAAATGACATATAGAACAAGAAAGCCGCATAATGGAACATCCCATATTTCCCATTATTCACCAACTTTGCAAAACGAAAAAGGAAGAATATGGAGAAAGGGAACATAAAAATCGTAGAAATCGCGGACTTTAAAAACAGCGAACATGTCCTTGACTATGTAGACAATGACTTTGTCATAATCAATAGTCTGGAGGGAAGCCCCTACAATGAAGATACAATAAGATTAGGATGCTTCCTTATCGCTATCTGTCTAGAAGGCTGTATCCAGTTGGACGTCAACTACAAAACCTACCAACTGGAAGCAGGCGACTTACTGCTCGGCCTTCCCAATACCATTATCAGCCACGCGATGGTAAGCCCAAAGCACAAGATAAGGCTTGCCGCATTCTCCACACAGTTCCTACAACGCGTGGTCAAGATGGAGAAGGATACATGGAATACCGTTATGCATATCCACAACAATCCCATAAAGTCTGTCGGGGAGGAAGGGGACAAGGAAATCTTCAAATTCTACCGAGAACTGCTTATGGCAAAGATAAACGACGAGCCTCATCACTATCACAGGGAAGTGATGCAATACTTGTTTTCTGCCATTTTCTGTGAGATGTTGGGACACCTCAACAAAGAAGTGAACCCTTCAGAAATGACAGTCGATACAAAAGAAAGCATCAAACAGTCCGACTATATCCTGCGTAAGTTTATAGAGATGTTGTCCAAAGACAACGGCATACACCGTTCTGTAGGATATTATGCCGATGCACTCTGCTATAGTCCCAAACACTTTTCGAAGGTCATCAAGCAGGCATGCGGACGTACACCGCTGGACTTGATTAACGAAAGTGCCATCGAGCACATCAAGTACCGGCTGAAGCATTCGGACAAGTCCATCAAGGAGATTGCAGAAGAATTTAATTTCCCCAACCAGTCTTTCTTCGGGAAGTATGTGAAGTCTTATCTGGGTATGTCTCCGGCACGCTACCGCAATACGAAAGAGGAATGATTTCCCCTACTCTTGGGGCTCACTCCGTAAAGGTCTGCATTAGGAAGCTAAACCTTAACTTTACGACGCTAAAGGTCAACTTTACGATGGCTAAACCTCAACGTATCACTTCATCACACACCGCATCCTGGAAAGCGCGTGCTTCCCTGCCCGACAGTGCATTCTGGTTCATGATGGCAAAGGCTATCTCGTGTCCGTTGCGGGCTTTAAGGTAGCCGGCCAGGCAGTTGATGGCGGTAAAGGAACCCGTCTTGGCATGTACATTTCTGTGGGAAAGGGTGCCTTTCTTCATGCGGAACTCCAGTGTACCGTCCACGCCGCCAATGGGCAAAGCCTTATAAAGTTTCTGGAAAACATCCGTACGCGAGTAGGCATATCGCAGGAAAGAAACCAAGAGTTCCGGTGAAATGTAGTTGTAATTGGAAAGACCGCAACCATCTGCCAGATTATACCTATCGGGGTTATATCCCATCTCTTTTATCAGCATGCGGATGGCAGAAAGCCCGTCCTCGGCAGAGACACGCTTCTTTCCGCTGCTCTGCACACCCAACCGGCAGAGCATGGCTTCGGCATTGAGATTATCGCTCTCCTTCATTATCTGTTTCACCACATCCTGCACGGAAGTTTCGTAGGAAGCCATCCGTACGGAGAGGCTGTCTTGCCGGAACTCACCGAAGAGGTAAGAGACTTCCGCTTCTGCCGCCGGAATGCACCGGATGCCTCGTGCCTGCAACCGTTCCATAAAGGTATGCATGAAGAAGTCCTGCGAAGAAAATATATTGACCGTACCTGCACGGCGGGCATCGACGTTGCCCGTCACGGTGATGTTGTTCCCGTTCACCAGCCAGTCGCGCGACACACGGAAACGTCCGGCAGAAGGGGTACGGCTTTGGGTCTTGTTCGTCAGTGTATAATAGGAAGAGGCGGGAGTGCATTCAAGGCGTGCGCTGTCGCCCCGTTCACCGGGTGTGGCGGTAACCTTCACCACTCCTTTATTCAGCATCAGCGGTGAGAGGTAGGGCTGGAAGGAATAGGGAGTATCATCCCACAACCAGCCGCTGCCCCAGTACAAGGAGTCTTTCATGGAGACATCTCCATACACCTTGCCTTTGATGACAGAGAAGGGGAAACGGGCCACGGTAGCCACCAGGGAATCCAATGCCTCTTCATCAAACTCCGGGTCGTAACCGCCTATCACATACATATCCCCCTGCAAGGTATCGCGCTCAATGGTTCCCTGATACCACACTTCCGTACGGAACGGCTCGTCGGCTTCGGGACGGGAAAGGGCGGTAATGGTGGTCAGCAGCTTCATGGTGGAAGCGGGACGGGAAAGCTTGTCCGCCTGATAGCCGTACAAGGGCTTTCCGGCAGTCAGGTCATAGACCGAAATGGCCACATTAGAGCCTGCGGGAAGTTTGTGTTCTATCAACGCATCAATCCGCGCAGAGAGCGGCTTCACCGGAGTTACCGTCTCTTGGGGCCATAATGGGAGCAGGCAGACGGATAAAATTAACAGCAACAATATCCTTTTCATAAATATATTTATCTTTAAAGGCAAAAGTACGACAATCTTACAAATGAACAACAACGAGGTAGTCTTTTCATAAATTATATCCAGCCATCCATCTTAATATTCCTTTAAAAATACTACTTTTGCATAGATTGCATAGGCAAAATCTCCCAGTTACTATCACTCTAAAATTGATGTACCATGAAACTACAACTTACAATTGCCAGCTTTACAATATGCCTCCTTTTCTCCCCCATGCTTCGGGCACAAGAATCTCCGCGCATTGTCAGTTATGACTTAACCGTACAGATTGATGTACTGAACCGACAAGTCGAAGTTGGCGGTTCGTTTGAAGTCGATTTCCATGACAGTGACTCAATCTCGTTGGTACTATGGCGCCATGCCCGTATCGACACACTACGCCACAGCAGCCGGGAGATAACCTACCGTTTCGATACGCTTGCCCCAGCACCTGCCCAATTCATTCCCGACGGACGGACCTTGACCCTCTACCGGCCGGCAGGAGCCGATGACCGCTGCCGCATAAATACCCGTTACACACTCTACATGCAGGAAGTGCAGGGCCCTGCAAAATCATTCAATGACCATTGGATTGAACTTGGTTACTATACGGGATGGTATCCTGTCTGCAACGGTAACCGGGCAGATTATTCGCACTTACGAATCGGCATCACTGACGGTTATACGGTGAGCGGCTCAGGTATTATTTCCCATACAGAAGAAGGGATGTGGGAAATGGAGCAACCTTGGGAGAATTTCGACAATGTTATCCTGGCTTCACCCATGCTGAAAAGCCGCCGCATCAATGATAACGGAACTACCATTGAACTTATCTATACAGACTTCCCGGATGCCGGTGCAGACTCGGCACTTCAATGTTGCTACAATGCCTTGAAATTCTTCCGACGCCTTTATAAAATTGCGGGAGATGAGGATATTTACATGAAATTCCTGCTTTCAGCTTCCGGCACCTCAGGAGGGTACAGCCGTAAAAATTTCATTATGCTCAGTTCCCGAACATTCAATGAATATGTACTCAAGAACACCGCCCACGAAATCGGCCACTTCTGGTGGAACAAGGCTCCGGTGGAATCTTGGCACGACTGGCTGAACGAATCTTTTGCCGAATTCAGTGCTTTGCAATACATACGCCACGCCCGCGGCGAAAAAGCCTATGCCGCTTACATCGACGCCTACCGTAAGGAAACACGCCATATCCGTCCTATCTGGGGTATTGACCGCAACGACCGCGAAGCGCATCTTGCCCTCTATAGGAAAGGGTCAGTACTACTCGCCGACCTGCTTGTCCGAGTGGGTGAAGAACCTTTCTTCAACTTTCTGGCAGGTGTCATCCAAGCCCATATAACAGACACATCGGCTTTCCTGGATTTTGCGGAAAGCCGATTGGGACGTAAAAACCGGGACTGGATTGAAAAGCGGTTAAAAGAATAAACACCTGATTATTCTTCAATTGTTCCTTTCGCCACCGGCTTCTCAAAATGAGTGCCGCACTTCCTGCATACATACTCCCAATGCTCAGTGCCCGGAGGTGCGGCCGACAATGCCGCAATAACAGCAGCCACCACAGCACGCACCCGATGGCTCTTCTTCAGCACAAACTTAATCTCATCCGAACCGCAATGGGGGCAGTACCTCAACTGTTCCGGAATCATCTGGTTCCGTTCAAGCAGACGGAGGGCATTGTCATATTCGTCCTCATAGACAAATATATCCACTCCCGTGACATCACGGACATATCCGCGCATCACGGAAGACATGTTTTCATTATGCAAAACAGACGCAATGCCCTCATTCTTCAAGGCACCCTGAATAACATGTGCCTGAAAGGCATCGTCGCAGGTGATTAGCTTTACGGTTTTCATCTTTTATGTTTATATGAAACAATAGTCATGGGTTCTACAATGCCTCCTTGAATATCTCTCCCACCGTGGGGTGCGGAAAGACAATCTTCTTCCATTCATCGGCAGTAAGTTTCAGTTCAATAGCCATGCCTGCCAGCGTGATGATTTCCGAAGCGGGATTACCCAAGACATGTGCCCCCAATACGGTATCGTCACTGCCCAACAGTAACTTGCAGACGCCATTCACTCCTTCATTCTCTGCTACAAAGCGACCACTGTACGCCATCGGCAGCTTCACGGCACGATAGGCAACGCCTCTCTTCTGCAGGGATTCTTCTGTCTCGCCCACACCGGCTATTTCGGGATTGGTATATACCACGCCGGGGATGGCACGGTAGCTCATGGCATCCTTCTTGCCAATGATGGAATGTATGGCTACTTCTGCCTCGCGGACGGCTGTATGCGCCAGCAAGGAATATCCCGTCAAGTCGCCGCAAGCATATACTCCGGGAACTGAAGTCTGCATCTGTCCGTTGACAAAGACATTTCCGCGCTCCGTTCTTTCCAAGCCCAGATTCTCCAATCCGAAGCCTTTCATTACCGGACGGCGCCCGACACTCATCAGAAGCCGTTCGGCAACGACGGAACCGGGACCATCGGCTGTTTCATAATTCACCTGGATAAGGGAAGAAGCTTCGGCAGTATCCGGCATGACAGACACTACTTTTGCACTCAGCATGAACTTGATTCCCCGCTTGGCGTACTCTGCACGGAGCATACCCGCCAGCTCTCGGTCCATACCGCCTCCCAGTATCTCGTCCAGCATCTCGACGACGGTTACCTGCACTCCCAGGCTGTTGAAGAAAGAAGCGAACTCCATACCGATGACACCGCCGCCGATGATGGCAAGCGAAGCGGGCAGTTCCTTGTTATCCAGTGCATCACGATGAGTCCAATAGGACACTTTGTCTATGCCGGGAATGGCAGGGACAAAGGTTTCGGAACCGGTGCAGAGCAGCAGGTTCTCGCATTCGTAGGTTTCTCCGCCGCACTCCACATGATTCTTGTCCGTCACTGTGGCCTCTCCGCTGACAATCGTCACACCATGGGCAGTCAGCTTTCCTTTGACTCCCAATACCAGCTTGCGCACTACCTTCTGCTTGCGGGCAATAATCTTGGGCAAATCAAACGATACTTCGGGCACACTGACCGCATACTTTGCAGCATGGCGGGCTCCGTCATAGGTCTTGGCCGAATACAACAAGGTCTTGGTAGGGATACACCCTTCATTCAGGCACACTCCACCGAGACTCTGCTTCTCAAATAGTACGACACTCAATCCTACTTTTCCGGCAGCTTCGGCAGCAGTATATCCCGCAGGACCTCCACCGATAATGGCAACTTGGTATTTCATGGAATTAATGGTTAGTGGTTAATGATTAGCGATAATTTGTGCGCAAGTTAATAAAACCCGTATTATCCGACAAAAAAGAACACTTCTTTCTTTCGGAGAATACAGCGTAAAGAGGAAATAATTATCTTTGTCGTGCAGCATTTACAAAGAATGCCACGTCCAATGGACATAAATCAAATAATAACCAACATGAAAACGACTGACTTATTCCAACCCATCCTTCTGTTCGCTCTTTTTCTTTGCGGCTTGACGGCTTGCAATGATAGCGATGAAATCCGCCTCTCGCCCTTTCAGGAAACTACCGTGAAGGGCGAAGCCTCTACCCTGCAGATAGACCTAACACGCGGCGACTGGCGCATAACCTCCATCACCACCCCATGGGGAGACCTCATGATGGATGGCAACAAGCTCCCACAACTGGAAGGTACGGGAAGCCTGCATTATAAATGGTGGGACTTGGAACGGGACACCGACAGCCATCTCATCCTGCACTTTAAAGACAACTTTGACTTAGGTGAATCCCGTAGCCTCATCATCAACCTTGAGATGAAAACGGGACTCTACAAGGAACAAATCATCATACACCAAGAACCGTGCACTAACTTCTATCAGATAGAGTCCATCGAATACAGCGTGGAAGAAGGTGACGGAGTGAAAGAAGCCGGAACAGGACCTGATAAGAGTACCTATAAAAATGAAAATCTGGGAAACACAACCGACAAGCATGACTACTATCCATTCATCAATAAATGGACAGAATACGCATTCATACCCGATGGGCACTCTGATGAAACCTTCAAAAGCATAGACCCGGAGAAACGTAGCATCTATCTGCCCAACCACATAGAAGACGGAAAAATAATCATGGGACAACAACTGTTATTCTTCATCAACCAAGGCAAGTATTACAAAGAAGACGAACTGAGATATAAACATTTTGAAGTAGACATAGTAGGTATGAAATGGAACATATACACTTCAACCATCTACTACAAACGGCTTCAAGTGACATTCACCGCCACCCTTTCACGTCCCGATAGCGATACAAAGAAGGTACTCAAGGGTAAATTCATGCAGAGATACCCTTATGACTGCTCGGAAATACATCACGAAGTAAAGGATTCTTTAGAAGATTAGAGTCCGGTGTCTGTCAGACAAGACTCCACCTCCTCCCTGCTCAATGCCGGAGCTTGCCCATCGGCAAGCTTGCGGCATACCAACCGACCGGCCGCCAGCGCTTCCACCTTTGTTGCAAATGGCAGGCGACCGCTCAAAGCAGGTATAAAAGGTTGATATATCAGGGTATCGGCTCCATGCAGCACCACGTAGCCGTAACCGCCTTCCACCTCCATCACCCGGCATTTCAACTCATTGCCACCGCCGGCAGTATGACCCCTGTCTCTTATACACATCTGACGCTGCCGA
>ENA-OXGJ01000649-OXGJ01000649.1-human-gut-metagenome-genome-assembly--contig:-NODE-649-length-13336-cov-4.836533_pt1 | contig 13336 bp, 5 predicted proteins | sample MGYA00249835_ERZ652264 | MGnify/ENA primary metagenome ERZ652264 (study PRJEB26925, sample SAMN05826844) | human gut metagenome | biome: ENVO:2100002; feature: ENVO:00000062; material: ENVO:00002003... | reverse complement strand
CCCGAATGAACTTGAATCCATTTCTATCTTGGAAGGGGCTTCGGCAACAGCCGTATTTGGTATTCGTGGAGCAAATGGGGTCATTTTGATTACAACTAAACGAGGAAAGGAAGGAAAGGCGAAAATTTCGTTTACTACTTCTGCTTCTGTATTGATGCCTACAAAAATGGTAGAACAGGCAAGTTCCTATGACTATGCCCGTTTTCATAATCAAATGATGTCCGGTGATGGCAAATCTGCCTTATTTAGTGATGGCGTGATTCAAAAATTTGCAGATGGTTCCGATCCTATTCGTTTCCCAAATATACAATGGGCTGACTATATTATGAAAAGCTCTACGCTTCAGAGCCAGCATAATCTGAACATCTCGGGAGGAACAGATAAAGTACGTTATTTCATCTCTGCAGGTGCTTATACGCAAGGAGGACTTTTTAGTGAGTTTGATCTTCCTTATAATTTAAGCTATCAGTACCGTCGGTTTAACTATCGTACAAACTTGGATATGGATGTCACTAAAACGACTACTTTGTCATTCAATATTAGTGGTAATGTGAATAATTCAGATCAACCGCGTACGAGTCAGGGATCTTCCGGATTGATTAAAAATATGTATTATGCTACTCCTTTCTCCAGTCCGGGAATCATAGACGGAAAATTAGTAAATTCGAGCGATGAGACTTATTCAGACGGACTGAAATTACCATTTACTGGAGGTACAGGTATGGGATATTATGGAAATGGATTCAGCCAAACCAGCAACAATTCGCTGAATGTGGATGTGATTCTGGATCAAAAAATGGACTTCTTGACTAAAGGACTTTCTTTTAAAGTGAAGGGATCTTATAACAGCTCGTTTACAGTTAATAAAGTCGGTTCTGGTGGGTCTATTGCTACATACACTCCTGTATTGATGGATGACGGTAGTATTGCTTATCGTAAGTTTGGAGAGAATACAGATGTGAAGTATTCGTATACTACAGGCAAAGCACGTAATTGGTATATGGAAGCCAGCTTTAATTATAATCGTACTTTTGGTGATCATACGGTGACAGCCTTAGTTTTGTATAATCAACAGAAAGAGTATTATCCGAAATTATATTCGGACATTCCTCATGGATATGTCGGATTAGTCGGACGTGTCACTTATGATTGGAAGAGCCGCTATATGGCAGAGTTTAATGTGGGTTATAACGGTTCGGAAAACTTTGCGTCCGATTTGCGCTTTTCTTATTTCCCGGCTGGTTCTATAGGTTGGGTGATGAGTGAAGAGAAGTTTTTCCGTCCTTTGAAGTCGGTGGTTAGCTTCTTGAAATTACGTGCCAGTGTCGGTTTGGTAGGTAACGATAATATTGGAGGATCGCGGTTTATGTATATGGCTGATCCATATAATGTCGGTTTAGGTGACTTGGCAAATCGTGTAACGGCAAGTGGAGGAGCAACTAACGCCTGGGGATATGGATTCGGAACAGATAATGGTACTGTTAGTCTGGGTGCGCGTGAGGTAGCTAAGAATAACCCTGCTGTGACATGGGAAAAAGCTCTGAAACGGAACTATGGTGTTGATATTAACTTCCTTGATGACCGTCTGAAAACAACCTTTGAATATTATAAAGAACGTCGTAATGACATCCTTTTGCGTGACGGTACAGCTCCGGGAATGTTAGGGTTCATTACTCCCTATTCAAATTTAGGAAGTGTAGACAGTTGGGGCTGGGAACTTTCTTTAAAATGGAACGATAAGATTGGCGATAATTTCCGTTATTGGGCGGGTATTAACCTTTCTTATAATCAGAATGAGATTCTTGAAAAGAAGGAAGCACCGCAGAATAATTTATATCAATATCAGAAGGGACACCGTATCGGTTCGCGTAGTCAATATGTTTTCTGGCGCTTCTATGATGAGGATACACCTGCGCTATATGAGCAGACATTTAATCGTCCGTTCCCCACTCACGAGAGTATTCTTCAAAATGGAGATGCAGTATATGTTGACTTGAATGGTGACCGTAAGATTGATGCAAATGATGCAAGTTATGACTATGGCTTTACAGACGATCCTGAATATATGCTAGGTATTAATTTAGGATTCAGTTGGAAGAATCTGGAAATAAGTACTCAATGGACAGGGGCCTGGAATGTAAGTCGTATGATTTCGGATGTATTTCGTCAACCGTTTTATTCATCTTCCAATAGCGAGCAGGGAGGATTGTTGGCATACCATCTGGATCATACATGGACACCGGAAAATCCGTCACAATCTTCGGAGTATCCGAGAGCTACCATTGATAATGCAAAGAATAATTATGCTACTTCCACTTTATATGAGAAAGATGCCAAATACTTGCGTTTGAAAACTCTTCAGGTGGCATACAATTTTCACTTCCCATTAATGAAGAAACTTGGACTGAATACATGTCAGTTGGCTTTTGCAGGATATAATTTGTGGACGATTACACCTTATTTGTGGGGTGATCCGGAGGCAAGAGCTACTAATGCACCTTCTTATCCATTGTCCAAGACTTATACGTTGAGCTTGAAATTAGGATTCTAAAATAGATAAAGGAAAGATACAATGAAATTACAAAATAAATGGTTCATCGGTGCGATGTTGGGAGCGGCGGTTTGTTTGGTTTCCACTTCATGTGTGGACGAAATTAAATTCGGAAACTCTTTTTTGGATAAGGCACCGGGCGGAAATGCTACTATTGACACAGTGTTCAATAGTGCGGAATATACGCGCCAATTTTTGAATACCTGTTACAGTAGACAGTATTACGGATTACCTTATAATACGGACAGTAACGGTAATATTCCTGATTCTTCCAGTCCTTATTTAGGAAAGAAGGATGCGCTAACAGACTGCTGGTCACTTTATTTTAGTGACGCAACTGTATATCAGCAGTATTATTTGGGTTCTCTCAATGCCAACTATGGCACGCGTGGTAATATTTTCCCATATACACGGGAAATGGTATGGGAAGTAGTGCGCTGGTGCTGGTTGTTAATGGAAAATATAGATAGAGTGCCGGGCATGGATAGCACTGAAAAAACTCAGTTGGTGGCAGAAGCTAAATGCCTGATTGCGGCACGCTATTTTGATATGTTCCGTCATTATGGAGGTCTTCCATTGTTATATGCTTCATTCACCGGTACGGAGTCAGGTTATGAAATCCCCCGTGCTACGGTAGAGGAGACTGTTAACTACATGATAAAGATGTTGGATGATGCTATCAATTCCGGTGGATTGGTGTGGGCTTATGCTGATGCCGATCTTGCCAGCAAGGCCGGACACTGGACAAAGGCCGGTGCGATGGCATTGAAATGCAAAATCTGGCAATTTGCCGCTTCTCCGTTGTTTAACGATGTCAACGGATATGCAGGAGGAAACTCAGAGGCTGAACAGCAGCATCTGGTATGGTACGGCGGCTACCATGCGGAACTTTGGGATAACTGTTTGAAGGCTTGTGAAGCATTCTTTAAAGAGCTGGAGAGTCAAGGCGGATATAGCCTGAATAAGGCTTCGGAAGAAACACCGGAACAGTATCGGCAGGCATATCGTATGGGATATATTCGTCAGAACAGCAAGGAGGTCTTGCATTCTGTCCGCACGAATATGTCGGACGCTTTCAACTCAAGTTCTTATATGTGGCATTCCTGGGCTGTTCCGTCACTTTGTCGTACCGAATATCCGCCTACACAGGAATATGTGGAGATGTTCCCATGGGCCGACGGTACTCCGTTTGACTGGAAAAAGACGGAAACAGAAGGTAAGTTGGATGCAATGTTCCTGACCGGAACATTCAAAAATGGAGAACAACTATTGTCGGAAATCGTATTAACCCGTGATCCTCGTCTGTATGAGCATTGCATGGTAAACGGATTGCCGAAGATGTTAGACTGGAGTGCAGGAACAATGTCCGGTTTACCTTATGAATTGTGGGTCGGAGGATACGATGAAGGACAAAATGCTGCACTTGAATCAGGTAACTATGCGACTGGTTATAAAAATATGAAATATTATTTGGGAACAGAGTACCAACGTCAGTATACGCATTGGGTATATCTTCGTTTATCTGACATTTATTTAACTTATGCAGAGGCCTTGCTTCAAGCCAAGAATGATCACCGGGGTGCTATTGACCAAATGAATATAGTACGTGCCCGCGTAGGATTGAAGAAAGATTTGGCGGAGTGTGTTACAGATAAGAATTTACTTTCTGACAAAGCAGCCTTATTGGAAGAATTGCTGTGCGAGCGTGTTCGGGAATTGGGGCTTGAAGATAGCCGTTACTTTGATCTTGTCCGTTACAAGCGTGCCGATCGTTTCGAGAAGCGCCTGCACGGGTTGCTCGCCTATCGTTTGGATGATACCGGTAATCGTATAACGGGAAATGCTAAATGGAATGAAGGAGATAAGAACAAGGGGGCATTGCAGCCTACTCGTTTTGAATATGAAAGGTTTGAGTTATCCAAGCCGGTCCGTCGGTGGTGGACATACGGATTTGATCCCAAATGGTATCTTTCTCCATTCCCGCAAACGGAAATTAACAAAGGATATGGATTGATTCAGAATCCGGGTTGGTAATGTGAGACAGCGAAATAGATTAAAACAATATTGAATATTGATTTATATGAGAAAAAATAAGATTCTGATACTGGCTTTACTGGTTTGTTTGAGCATTCCGGTCAGAGCACAGAATACAGACAACAACATTATAGGTATTGTTGTTGATAAATCGGGAAACCCAGTCTATGGAGCGTCCGTTAATGTGGAAGGTGGCGCAGTGGAGACCCGGGTTGAAACTGATAAAGATGGTAAATTCGAGATTGCGGTCGAGAAAGGACAACGTTTGAGTGTCGTTTCTGTCGACAAAGGCTCTACCACAGTTGTGGCAAAGACTGATGGTCCGATGACTATTGTGATGGGATATGCAGCTCAGACTATTGATGTGGGAGCTAACCGGACATTCAATCGTCATGAATCAACAGCAGCTGTTTCTACCACCTATAACGAAGAGTTTAATAAGCGGTCTTCCCGGAATATATCCAATTCTTTATATGGATATGGATTGGGCCTTACTACTTTGCAGAATGCGGCCAGTACCGGGTTAATGGCAGATCCTACCTTTTATGTACGTGGTTTGCAGAGCTTGTCAAGTAGTACACCGCTTGTGCTGGTTGACGGTTTGGAACGAGACATGAGCTTGGTGAGTCCGGAAGAAGTAGAATCCGTTTCCATCCTGAAAGATGCCTCGGCTGTGGCATTGTACGGATACAAAGGGGTGAACGGTGCGATCTTGATTACGACAAAGCGTGGTAAGTACAAAACAAAAGAGATAACCTTTACGTATGATCATATCATTAACACTCAGTCTCGACGTCCGGAATTTGTAGATGCAGCTACGTATGCTTCTGCAGTGAATGAAGCGCGTGGATATGAAGGTTTGGGAGCTCGGTATACTCCGGAAGAAGTCGATGCTTTCCGTAATGGAGTAGGTAGTGGAGGGGCTTCCCGTATGTACCCTTATCTCTATCCTAATGTGAACTGGATTGATGAAACCTTTAAAGACAGAGGAGTTTCTAATAAATATACGATCGAATTCCGTGGGGGAGGAGCAAAGTTCCGCTACTATACTATGGCGAATTTATTAACAGACAAAGGGTTTATCAAAACCCCGAATGCAAATGACGGATATTCTACACAGAATATGTATTCACGTGCTAATTTGCGTACAAATCTGGATATTGATTTAACCGCCACTACCAAATTGAAGTTGAATCTTCTCGGTACCTTGTCCGAATCTCGGATTCCGGGGGCTTCGGTTAACCTATGGGATATGATTTATTCGATTCCTTCTGCAGCTTTTCCGGTTCGTACGGAAGATGACAGTTGGGGAGGAAGTACTACTTGGGCGGGAACATCGAATCCTGTCGCACAATCGCAGGGAGCTGCTTATTCTAAAGGACACTCTCGCAGTTTGTTTGCCGACCTTACCTTGTCACAAGATTTATCTGGTTTGCTGAAAGGATTGGGAGCAAACTTTCGTTTAGCTTATGACAACTATTCCAATATTCTGGAAGACCATAGCAAGACTTATACGTATGCCGGTTATGCAACAAGCTGGACAACTAACGGTCCGTTTTATACTGCCATTTCAGGTGGCGAATCCAGTGAAATGGGTTCGGGTGCAGGTATTGACAACTGGACGCGCCAATTTAACTTTGCAGGTAGTGTCGATTACAATCGCTCGTTTCGGAAGTGGGATGTGTATTCTCAATTCAAATGGGATTATGAGTATCGTGATTCATACGGATTGAACACTACTATTTATCGGCAAAATGTATCCTGGTATAATCATGTAGGTTTCTCTAATCGCTATTATTTGGATCTGGCATTGGTTGGCTCGGCCTCCAGTTTATTGGCACCGGGGCATAAATGGGCTTTCTCGCCTACCATTTCTGCTGCTTGGGTGCTTTCGGAAGAAAAATGGTTGAAAGATGTGTCTTGGGTGAACTTCCTGAAATTGCGCGCTTCGTTTGGAGTGATCAATGTTGATTATCTGCCTAAAGACGGAAGTACTACCGTATATGACTATTGGGATCAGATTTATACGACTACCGGTACGCAATATAAGTTTAACAGTAGTTACGACTCTGAATTCGGAAGTACTATTATCGGGCGCCTGGCAACTGCTAATTCGACACATGAGAAAGCGTATAAATACAATGTTGGTGTTGATGCCGTGTTGTTCAATGGACTGGACGTGACGGCAGAAGGCTATTACCAACGGAGAAAAGATATTTGGGTCTCTTCCGAAGGAAAATATACCGATGTGTTGGGCGTAGATGCTCCGTTCGAGAATGCCGGAATCGTTGATAGCTATGGCGTGGAACTAGGACTTAACTATACGAAACGGTTAGGAGATGTAGTGTTCAACCTTGGCGGTAATTTTGCTTGGAATAAGAATGAAATTAAGGAACAACTGGAAGAACCGCGTTTGTATAAGAATCTTGTGCAAACAGGAAATCGGTTGGGACAAGTATATGGAATGGTAGCTGAAGGTTTCTTCAAAGATAAAGAAGATATAGCAAACAGCCTTCCGCAAAACTTTAGTACGGTAGTGCCGGGAGACATAAAATATAAAGATGTGAATGGAGACGGAATCATTGATGCCAATGATAAAACAGCTATCGGTTATAGTACGACGGCTCCGGAAATTTATTATTCTTTCCATTTGGGAGCCGAATGGAAAGGGATTGGAGTAGATGTAATGTTTCAGGGAACAGGTAACTATTCTGCTGTCTTGAATACGAAGAGTATGTTTTGGCCGTTGATAAATAATACGACACTTTCTACTCATTATTATGAGAATCGTTGGACACCGGAAAATCAAAATGCCAAATATCCTCGTTTGAGTTCACAGAGTAATGCCAATAACTATCAGGCTAATACAGTTTGGTTGGCGGACCGGCCATTCTTGAAGTTACGTAACGCGGAGGTGTATTACAGATTTCCGGAAGAATGGATGAAGAAGACTAAGATATTGGGGAGTGCCAAGTTATATGTCAGAGGAACAGACTTGTTCTGTTCAGATCATATTGATGTGACAGATCCGGAATGTTATGGTGTAGCGACTCCGCTGAATAAGAGTGTAGTAGTCGGTGTTACGATTGGTTTTTAATCATAAAAACAAAGCGAAAGAATGAAACTGAAAAACATTATCTACGGAATGATGTGTGTAGCCGCACTCGGTTCCTGCTCAGATAAGATGGAATATCATGAGTACAATAATTATGATGAGGATTTTGTGAAGCTCAACTTCGGTAATGTAGGAGGGCTGATAACAAATATCTATTTGTCCATGGATGTGGACTTTGGAAACTATAGCGGGGCAATTCTTGGTTCTGCTACCGATGAGTCCGAATATGCTTATTCGGGAAATCAGATTGAAGACTTTTACAATGGTTCTTGGAGTCCGTCGAATGCTAAAAGTAGCATGTGGACGTCCTGTTATGAAGGGATAGCCAATTGTAATTTATATCTGGAGAAGTTTACCGGACTGACATTTCCCGAGTTGGCTTTGAACAGTGATTATGCACAACAGATGTTCCGCTATACCAATTACCAGTATGAGGTACGTTTCCTTCGTGCATATTTCTACTTTAACTTGGTACGGCAATATGGAGATGTGCCGTTTAGCGACCATATATTAACAGCCGAAGAATCGAATACGTTATCGCGCAGACCGGCACAGGAGATTTTTGATTATATCATAGCCGAATGTGATGATATTAAAGATAAGATTATCGTCGATTACAGTAAACTGGGAGATATGGCATTGCCTAGTAGTCCGGCGGAAACAGGACGTGCCAACCGTAAAACGGTATTGGCCTTGAAAGCTCGTGCAGCATTGTATGCGGCAAGTCCTTTATTTAATCCGACTGATAATAGAGAACTGTGGTATCGTGCAGCTAAAGCCAATAAGGAAATTTTAGATGACAGTAATGGGTTTGCTGAAAAGGCAAAACTCTTAGTGGAGGATTATTCATCACTTTGGAGCAAGGACAATTACAATGACGCTACTAATGAATTGATTTTTCTCCGTCGTGCCACTACTACCACTAATTCTTTTGAGGGATATAACTTCCCGGTAGGGTTGGAAAATTGTAAAGGTGGAAACTGTCCCACACAGACACTGGTGGATGCGTATGAGATGAAGGATACAGGGTTGCGTCCGGACGAGTTGGATAACTATGATCCTGCTAATCCTTATTATACCAACCGCGACCCTCGTTTCTATCTGACTATTGCCAAGAATGGGGACGAAAAGTGGCCTAACTGGAATACTGTTCCTCTGCAAACCTATCAGGGCGGACTAAATGCGGAGCCTTTGAGTGGCGGAACTCCGACTGGCTATTATCTGAAGAAGTATTGTCAGACGGCAGTAGACTTACGTGCCGGTACAGCTTCAAAGACCTATCATTCATGGATTACATTCCGTTTTGGAGAGTTCTATTTGAATTATGCGGAAGCTGTATATAAGTATCTGGGTAGTCCGTATGCAACGGATAATGAATTTACAACTTCGGCTGTGGATGCTATCAAAGTAGTTCGTACGCGTGCCGAGATGCCCGGATTCCCTCAAGGGATGACCAATGATGCTTTCTGGAAGAAATATCAGAATGAACGTATGGTAGAATTGGCCTTTGAAGGACATCGTTTTTGGGATGTACGTCGTTGGAAGGAGGGTGACAAACATTTCAAGAACATTGTTGAAATGAAGATTACGAAGAATGGGGATGATACTTATACGTATGAACGTAAGGTAAAAGAAAGAAGTTGGGATGATAAGATGTATTTCTTCCCGATTCCGCAGAGTGAAAAATCTAAGAATCCTAATTTGGAGCAGAATCCGGGGTGGTAACCCACAACCGGAATGCTGATGAATAGTGATAGGATATTCTTGCATAGAACGGATGTTTATAGAATAAAAAAACGAAAGAAATGAAGAAACATTATATAATACTGGGGCTGTTTTGTCTGCTGGCCATAGTTGCCTGCTCGGATAATGACCCCGTCGTTGAAGTGAACAATGGCAATCAGACGGAAGAGGAGTTGCCGCCTCTGCCTACTGAAGTTATAACGGGTAGCCGTGCAATGTGGGTTAGTTACGACCCGGCACCAAATGTTGACGCCAATAACTCTTCCGGCATATCATCCGCATTGATTAGCTGGAGATTATTGAAGACCGATCCGTCTAATGTTGCTTTTGATATTTATAAGTCGGTAGACGGCGAGACGGAAGTGAAATTGAATGAGAAACCTATTTCGAATACTACTTCTTGGGTGGATGCGGATATTGATGTATCAAAAACGAATGTATACCGGGTCACTCTTGCCAATCAGGCTGAAACGCTTTGCGATTATACCTTTACCTCTGAAATGGCAGAAAAGTTTTATCATGAGATTAGATTAAACATGAATGTACCCGATGCGTCGATTACATATTCTCCTGATGATATTCAGCTAGGTGACTTGGACGGTGACGGTGAATTGGAGATTGTGGTGAAGAGAGAACCGTATGATGGTGCCAACCAGGGGGGATGGAATAATGGTTCGACCTTGTTGGAAGCTTATAAGATGGATGGTACTTTTTTGTGGCAAATTGATTTGGGAATCAATATTCGTTCCGGTTCACATTATACTTCATATATTTTATACGATTTTGATGGAGATGGTTTATGTGAAATAGCTTTCCGCTCTTCAGAAGGTACAACGTTTGGGGATGGTAAGGTCATTACCGATGCTTATGGTAATGTGAACGATTATCGAATTCGTCAGACTGACGCTGTGGGCTGGTATTCGGGAGCAAGTATTAATACAATTTGCGGTTTGATAATGGAAGGTCCCGAATATATCTCTATTTGCCGTGGATATGATGGACGTGAAATTACCCGGGTGGATAATATTCCTCGTGGTGGAAGTGGTTCAAAAGCGTCGCGTGCTAAATATTGGAGTGAATATTGGGGAGATGATTACGGAAACCGCATGGACCGTTTCTTTATCGGGGTGGCTTATCTGGATGGTATACCTGACGAAGCGACCGGAGTGAGAACAAGCAACCCCAGTCTGATCATCAGTAGAGGTATTTATCATAATTGGCAAGTATGGGCACTCGATTTGAAAGGGAATAAACTGGAAACCCGTTGGAAGTTTGATACAGCCGAACATTCTTCAAAATGGTTGTCCATGTGTTCGCATAGTTTTCGTGTAGCGGACTTGGACGATGATGGAAAAGATGAAATCTTGTATGGTTCTGCGGCTATAGATGATGATGGAAGCGAATTGTGGTGTACCGGAAACGGTCATGGTGACTGTTTATGTGTTGGCAAATTTATAAAAGACCGTTCAGGATTGCAAATTGTTGCTTCATTTGAAGAACCGGGCAATTATAATGGACAAGGACACGGTTATGGATGTCAAGTGATTGATGCAAGAGATGGTGGCTTGATTACCGGCCATGGAGCGGGTTCGACTACTGATGTCGGTCGTTGTATTGTGGCAGATATCGATCCGGATAGCCCGAATTTTGAGTACTGGTCTTCTTTGCAGGAAGGGGTATTCAGTTGTAGTGGCAGTGGATTGGTATCCAGTACATATCCTACAGGTATTGGTGGTGGAGTTTTGTATAATGTAGCCATTTATTGGAGCGGGCAGCCGACAAGAGAAATGCTGGACCGTGCTTGTGTCGTGAGCTATAAAGAGAACCCTGATGTAAACAAGACGAATAAGACTCGTTTGGTATATTTTGGAACTTACGGTAGCAATGACGGTAACCATAGCACCAAATACAATCCTTGTTACTATGGTGATTTTCTCGGTGACTATCGTGAAGAAGTAATAATGGGTTCAAGTGACATGAAATCTATTTATATATTCTCCACGAATCATCCTACCGAATTCCGTCTTCCTCACTTGATGACCGATCATAATTATGATATGTCTCAAGCGATGCAGAATATGGGATATAACCAGGGAACTAACTTAGGTTACTATGTAGGTGCTGAAACTTTGAAAAAAGCAGAATAAAAAGGTTTTTGAATAAGAAATCTCTTATTTGATATGAGTTTGTTGAAAAAGAACAATCCGGCTAACTGTCGGGTTGTTCTTTTTTTCATAGTTGAACGAATCGCCATATATATGGATAATATTCTATTTCTTAATTGATCGGCTCTCCCTACCTTTGTAAGGTGAGATAGCAAATATACATATGAAAAAACTCTTTATCCTTTTGTTCCTCTTCATCACTTTAGGAACAAACGCACAAAACAATAAAGTTTCCGGCCTCAACGCCCGCCAGTTTCATAAATATTGGAAGGTAGAGTCGGAATCTCCGGATTATAAAGTGACATTTCAGGGTGATACCGCTGAAATACTGTCTCCTAAAGGCCTTACCTTATGGAGGAAAGAAAAGATGAGCGGACGGGTAACCATTGAATATGATGCGTGTGTAGTTGTAGAAAAAGAAGGAGACCGTTTGAGTGACCTGAATTGCTTTTGGATGGCTTCGGACCCCAAACATCCTGATAATATATGGAAACGTGAGAAGTGGCGTAGCGGAATCTTTCTGAATTGTTATTCTTTGCAACTCTATTACATGGGATATGGTGGAAATTATAACTCTACTACACGCTTCCGTCGTTATGACGGCAATGAAGCAGAAATCACAGATCCCAAAGTACGTCCTGCCATACTGAAAGAATATACAGATACCGAACATTTGCTAAAAGCGAACCACTGGTATCACATTAAGATAACAAATGAAAATAATAGGGTTAGTTATTACATAGACGGCAAGCGACTGGTGGACTTCCGCGATGCCGAACCTCTGACAGAAGGATGGTTCGGCTTTCGCACCACCTTATCCCGTACCCGCATTACAAACTTTCGCTATGAATGTTTACCACCCCAAACGTCTACTGTTCCTTTACATTGGATAGGCAATACTCCTGAACAAGACAAAGCTGTAAGTTTCGGAGTTCCTTTTGATGAAGGCTACCTATTTCCTGAAACTTCATTGCGACTAAAAACAGATAGAAATCAAGAGATTCCGGTAGATACTTGGCCATTGGCTTACTGGCCGGATGGTTCCGTGAAATGGAGCGGAGTTGCCGGAGTCATTTCTGCCGGAACAGAAAGACTGACATTAGAAAAAGCCCCCCGGAAAGCAAAAATTATCAATAAACAGCCTAATGCTTCTATTGCAATCACTGAAACGCCTGAAAATATTCAAATTGAAACAGGGCTGATTTCCGTATTTATTCCCCGACACGGAGATTTCCTGATTGATAGCCTATTGTATAAAGGAACTAAAGTAGGAGAGAAAGCGCGTCTGATTTGTAATACGCAAAACGAGCCGATTCAAGAAAATACATCTCAAATATCTTTTACTCATTACATAGGAGAAATAAAATCAGTAACCATAGAACGTCTGGGCTCTGTACGGGCACTTGTAAAGTTGGAAGGGATACATCGGAACAGGAATAAGAAGATTGATACGAATCACTCTGAAGGGGAAGGGAACTATGCGAATAACTCTGATATGAACAAACGGAATAACCGTGAGTGGCTTCCTTTTGTGGTACGTCTCTACTTTTATGGTGGTAGTGAACAGATCAAAATGGTACATAGCTTCATCTATGACGGAGATCAGAAGAAAGATTTCATTCGTAGTTTGGGTATCCGTTTCGATGTTCCTATGCGTGAAGCTCTGTATAATCGTCATATCTGTCTCTTATACACATCTCCGAGCCCACGAGACTAGCGCTCATCTCG
>ENA-OXGJ01000646-OXGJ01000646.1-human-gut-metagenome-genome-assembly--contig:-NODE-646-length-13362-cov-6.031187_pt1 | contig 13362 bp, 7 predicted proteins | sample MGYA00249835_ERZ652264 | MGnify/ENA primary metagenome ERZ652264 (study PRJEB26925, sample SAMN05826844) | human gut metagenome | biome: ENVO:2100002; feature: ENVO:00000062; material: ENVO:00002003... | reverse complement strand
GGCTGCATTTCGACTACCTTCTCTTCGACGCCTGCTTCATGTCTTCGATCGAGGCATTGTACGATCTTCGCGGTTGTGCCGATCACATCATCGCTTCACCGTGTGAAGTGATGGCCGCCGGTTTCAACTACACCGATATTCTGCCGCACCTGCTCGCCGATGCAGGCACAAGTTACGACCTGCCGGGAGTCTGCAGCGAATACCATGACTACTACATGAACCGCGCGACCACGAAATCGGGCTGCATCGCCCTGACGGTCACCGGCGAACTGGAGCCGCTGGCGGCTATCGTCAAGGAGATCGAAACGAAGTATCCGGGGCAAACGTACGACCGGGCATCGCTGCAAACCTACGAAGGGCTCGACGAGCATGTATTCTACGACTTGCAGGGATACATCGAGGCGATCTGCGACGAAAAGGATCCGCTGCTCGATAAGTTCAGGGCGCAAATGGGAAAGACCTTCCCGACGGAAAGCCGGCTGCATACGCCTTCGTTCTACTCGGTATATGGATTGGGCGACGCTCCGAACGGGATGCATACGATCGAAGACGGAAAATATTCCGGCGTAACAACCAGCGCCCCGTGCGAACGATTCGCCCCGGAATGGGGACAGACCGCCTGGTACCGGGCGACCCACTGATCCGACGGATCAGAACGGAAATCCTCGATGGAACATCCGACAAGAAAGCCGAAATCCAAAGATTTCGGCTTTCTTTATACATCGCTTAGGCATCACTCCTATTCATACTGCCCCGACTTAAGGCGCTGCACCTCCTCGCGGGTCAGAAAGCGCCACTGTCCCCGCTTGAGATTTTTCTTCGAAAGCCCGGCGTAGTAAACACGGTCAAGTTTCTTGACCGCATAACCCATATGCTCGAAAATACGGCGCACGATGCGGTTGCGGCCCGAATGGATCTCGATCCCCACCTCCGTCTTGTCCTCCTTGACATAGGCGATCTCATCGGCATAGATCTCGCCGTCCTCCAGCGTAATGCCTTGAGCGATCTGCTCCATATCCGCTTTGGTGAGAGGCTTGTCCAGCGACACCTGGTAAATCTTCTTCTTCTGGAACGAAGGGTGCGTGAGTTGGCGGGTCAGATCGCCGTCGTTGGTGAAAAGCAACAGCCCGACACTATTCTTATCGAGGCGTCCCACAGGATAGATACGCTCCGTACAGGCGTCCTTCACCAGCTCCATGACCGTCTTGTCGGCGTGGGGATCGTCGAGCGAAGTCACGTAACCCTTGGGCTTGTTGAGCACCAGATAGACCTTCTTCTCGCCCTCGACACGGCTGTCGTTGAATTTCACCTCGTCCGTAGGCTGGACTTTCGTTCCCAACGTCGTCACGACCACCCCGTTGACAGTCACCAGCCCCGCCTGGATGAAATCGTCCGCTTCGCGGCGCGAACAGATCCCCGACTGGGCGATGAAACGGTTCAGGCGTATCTCTCCCGTCTGGTTATTGGGATTGTATCTGGGATAACTTCGGGGCTTATCGTCCCGGCGGCCGAACGAGTGGTCGCCGCCCCGGAACCCACCGGATTTCCGATCGTCGGAACGGCGTTCACCGTAAGGCTTATCGAATGTCTTGTAACCGTCCTGTTTGCGGTCGTCGTACCGACGTTCGCCGTAAGGTTTGTCCGAACGGCTATAACCGCCGGATTTCCGATCGCCGAATGACCGGTCGCGCCCCTCCTTCTGCTCACCGTAAGATTTGCCGAACTTCTTGAAACCGCCCGGTTTGTTATCCTCGTACGGGCGGGAAGCGTACCCGTCTTTCCGCTCCGAAAAACGAGGCTTGAACTCCCGATCTGCGGCATCGTTCCTACGTCGGTCGTCCGAACCGAACGACCGGTTCCCGGAACGACAGGAATCGTCACGGTGCGCACGGTCTTCCCGCACGGGACGGTTGTCGCTCGTAAAATTAGGGTTGTAGGATGCGCGCGGACGGCTGTCCGAAGAGTGCTCCGAATCGGCGGCATCACGCTGCAAACGCGGGCGACGCTCGATACGCTCCGCAGAGGAAATACGCGCCCGCTTATCGCGCCCGAAGCGGGCCAACGTCGTATCCGAGTCGTTTTTGAAATCTTTCATAATCGATTCTGTGAGTTTTGCGAATTTAATAAGTCGTATTCCCGGAAATCGCAATCGTCGATGGAACCCGCAAAACTCACGCTACGGCGTTTTACGACGCCAGGTCCCAAATCGGCAATTTCACTCGATTTCCCCTGCATAACAGGGAAAACCCCGGCATTCCGCACCGGCCGAAAATACCGGTGCAGGCAGCAAAGGTAATCGAATTTTCGGGATAACGGCACCGACAGCCGCTATTTTCCGGAAAAAGAGGATTATCCCTGCGGGAATCCGATCGAAATACCGTGCCAAAATATTTCCCCTTACCCGTAAAAGCCGTATATTTGCGCATCAAAACCCAGGACATGAACCGAGAAATCCTCCGATTAGCCGTTCCGAACATCATCTCCAACATCACGGTCCCCCTTATGGGTATCGTGAGTTCCGCCGTCGCAGGACACCTGGACAACTCCGCAGCGACGATCGGGGCACTCGCCATCGGCGTATCCATCTTCAACTTCATCTACTGGAACTGCAGCTTCGTGCGCATGGGTACCAGCGGACTCACGGCGCAGGCTTTCGGTGCAGGAAACTTCCACGAATGCACCAACATGCTCGTCCGGGGCATTCTGGTCGCAGCGATCCTCGGCCTGCTGGTTATTTGCTTCCAAAACCCTCTGGGGCGACTGGCACTATGGGCCATGAACGGCAACGAAATCGTACACGACTATTTCTACGCCCGCATCTGGGCGGTACCCGCCGGTATCATGCTCTTCGGATTCAACGGCTGGTACACAGGCATGCAGAATGCCGTGATCCCGATGTGTATCGCCGTCACGGTGAATATCGTACACGTTTCCACGAGCCTGTGGCTCGTATTCGGACACGGCATGGGCATCACGGGCATCGCCTATGGCTCGGTCGTGGCCCAAAATACGGGGGTCCTGCTGGCGGTCCTGCTGCTTATCCTGCGATACCGCAAAATTCTCACACGGTTTACGTGGCGTGAAGTGGTGGACTGGGAACCGGTGCGGAAATTTTTCCTCATCAACCGCGACATCATCGTCCGTACGCTCTGTATCGTAGCCGTATATACCTTCTTCACGGCGGCATCGGCCCGTATGGAGGACCCGATCCTGCTGACGGTCAATACGCTTCTGCTCCAGATATTCACCCTTTTCTCCTACATGAACGACGGCTTCGCCTATGCCGCCGAAGCCCTCACGGGACGCTTCATCGGAGCCCGGGACGAACAATCGCTGCGTCGCTGCCTGGGACGTTGTCTGGGCTGGGGCACACTGATCTCGGTGCTGTTCGTCGGCATATACCTCATCTGGTGGCGCGACCTGTTGGGCATTTTCATCAAGGCCGGAACTCCGGACGCAGCACAGGTCGTTTCGACGGCGGGTAATTACATCGTCTGGATCATCCTCATCCCGCTGGCCAGCGCCATGCCCTTCATCATGGACGGTATCATGGTGGGTGCGACCGAAACCAAAGTGATGCGCAATTCGATGCTGCTCTCGACCGTCGCCTATTTCGGTATCTTCTACTCGCTCTATCCCGTCATCGGGAACAACGCTCTTTGGCTGGCCTTCACGCTCTATATGTTCCTGCGCGGCACGCTGCAACTCCTGATGACCCGGCGCCTGCGGCTCATCTATCGAAAAGCTGCGGCATAAATTTCCCGACGTATCTTCGCCCTGCAAAGGACGGCCCTTCCTCTCCGCCGATCCAAATAACCGGGGTTCTTCGTCCGGCAGATCCCTTCCTCTTCAACTACTGCATACCGTACTGCAATAAATTTTTCAACAGTAACAAAAAGATTATACGGACTTTCCTCTTCGCACCGCTGCCGCCATTTCGGTACAGGGAACAAACGTGTCTGTAAACAAAGTGATCGGTAAAAAAACAAAAAGCCCGGAGCGTCTTGCTCCGGGCTTTATTTGGAAACCAACGTTCGAATTACATCTGTTTGTAAAGCTCGTTGTATTTCTCGTATTTCTCCATCATGCCGGGTTCGTCGCGCAGACGATAGCAAAGAGTCTTGAGCAGCTGTACGGGATCGGGATTCTGCGGCATAATCTCATGGGCAACTTCCAGATAGGGAACAGCCTGCGAATAGATCGAAAGAATCTCCTTCTGGTCGGCTTCATACTCGCCCGCATTGGTATATTCTTTCTCATTGGCCTCCTGATTCAGTGCATCGGCCTTCATAATGATGTAGTAACCCGTAAAGAACTGCGCTTCATAAGACTGAGGATTCAGTTCGATCGCCTTCTCCAGGGAGGCAATCGCCTCATCGTAATCCTCCAACGAAACGAAGATCTGGGCACGACTGAACCACAGTTCGATGTTCTGGGGATCACCGGCAATCGCATCGTCGAGCATCGTAACCAGCTCCGACGGATCGCCCAATCCCTCTTCCATCGAATACAACATAATCAAACTCTTGAGAATATCCTGATTCTTCGGGAATTTAGTAATACCGGTCATCAGGGCGTCTTTAGCTTTCAGAACATTGGCACGATCCGCCTCACGCTGACCATAATAGTTATGGAACAGGTAGTAATAGATCATACCGTTGTCATCCGTATATCCCATGTCAAGAGCTTTGTTCAACAGCTCTACACCGTGAGCATACTCGGTGGAATCCTTCTCACCGGCAGCAGCGGCCAGATAGCCCGCATAGTAAAGGCGCGAAGCGTCAGGAGTGCCGCAAGCCGGGCTCATCTCTGCACGGAAAGCGGTTTCAAAAGCCTCCGAACCGAGCTTATATTCGCCGATATTATTGCAGGCATCGCCCAGTTGCGAACAGTAGTTGCTGATCGCCATAAGCTGCTCCTTGACCTTCGGACCCTGCTTGGAATCGAGTTCGTAAGCCTTGTTCAAAGCAGTAATCGCTTTGTCGATAGCACCTTCCTTTACGGGTTCGATCTCCTTCCAACCGATCACCTGACCGTTCGAAATGTAAACCGTCACGTAATCATAGTTCTGTGCCGCCACCGACAGGCCGTTGATCGTAACCTCATCGATCGATTTCGGATCGCCCAGCGACAAACTCAACTGCAAACCGGGTTCTCCGACATAGAGATCTTTGGTAGGGGCAAGTATGGCCTCGACATAGCTCTTACCCAGATTGAGCCAGGTAGCGGCTTTCGCACCCTTCTTCGCATCGGCGCTCGCCGTTTCGTTCTTTTCGATCTTCTGCAACAAGGCCTCCTTGTTGACTTTCTGTGCCTGGGCAGCAGTTCCCAACAAGGCAACGGCGGCCAGGGCCAAAATAAGTTTTTTCATAATGAACGGGGTTTTTAATTTATAGGTATTATCTTCTATTGTTCTTTACTAACATTTTCTTCGGCCTCGGGTTCCGGAGCGCCCGTCCCATCGACCTCGACGGCCGGAGCCTCCTCCTCTTCGTTGGCGGGAACGACGATCACCGAAGCGATGGCATCCCCTTCACGCAGATTGATGATACGCACGCCCTGCGTAGCACGTCCCGCCACGCGAATCTGATCTACCGCCGTACGGATCGTCAGCCCCGAACGGTTGATAATCATCAGGTCGTTCTCGTCGGTCACCGCCTGGATCGAAATCAACTTGCCGGTTTTTTCCGTAATATTGATCGTCTTCACCCCCTTGCCGCCACGGTTGGTAATGCGGTATTCGTCCAGATCGGTACGCTTGCCGTAACCGTTCTCGCTGAGTACCAGCACGTCCTGCAAGCTATTGGGTTCGATGCAGATCATGCCGACCACCTCGTCACCTTCGTCGAGCGAAATACCGCGCACACCGGCCCCGACACGTCCGATCGGGCGCACCGTGTTCTCGTTGAAGCGGATCGCCTTACCCTCTTTGGCCGCGATCATTACCTCGGCACTGCCGCTGGTGAGTTTGGCCTCGATCAACTGGTCGCCCTCGCGGATCACGATGGCATTGACGCCGTTCTGACGGGGACGCGAGTACGCTTCCAGTTTGGTCTTCTTGATCGTGCCGTCCTTGGTACACATGATGATATAGTTGTTGTTCACGTATTCCGCATCGTCCAGACGCTTCACGTTGATATAGGCACGCACCTTGTCGTCCGGCTCGATCTGGATGACGTTCTGAATCGCCCGTCCTTTCGAGGAGCGCGTTCCTTCGGGAATCTCGTAAACCTTGAGCCAATAGCAACGGCCCTTCTCCGTGAAGAAGAGCATCGTATTATGCATCGTGGCCATATAGATATGCTCGATGAAATCCTCGTCGCGCGTCGCGCTGCCCTTGGCGCCGACGCCGCCCCGGTTCTGGGTACGGTATTCGGCCAACGGCGTACGCTTGATATAGCCCATGTGCGAAATGGTGATGACCATCTCGTCGTCGGCGTAGAAATCCTCCGGGTTGAACTCTTCGGAAGCGTAAACGATCTCCGAGCGCCGTTCGTCGCCGTATTTGGCCTTCACCTCCAACAATTCGTCCTTGACGATCTTCATCTGCAATTCGCGGCTGCCCAGCACATCGTTGAAATAAGCGATCTGCGCCTCCAGCTCGTTGCGCTCGGCAACCAGCTTGTCGTGTTCGAGTCCCGTCAGAGCACGCAGACGCATCTCGATAATGGCCGAAGCCTGTGCGTCGCTCAAACTGAAGCGCTCCATCATGGCCTGCTTGGCCAGATCGGGATTCTTGGCTGCCCGGATGATGTGGATGATCTCGTCGATGTTGTCCTGCGCAATGAGCAGACCCAACACGATATGCAACCTCTTCTCGGCCTTGACCAGATCGAAGCGCGTGCGCCGCACGATCACGTCGTGGCGGTGCTCGACGAAATGCCGCACCAGATCCAGCAGATTGAGCATCATCGGACGACCGTTCACCAGCGCGATGTTGTTCACCGCGAACGAGGTTTGCAGCGGCGTATTCTTATACAGCGTATTGAGCACCACGCTCGCCACGGCATCGTGTTTCAGGATGACGATGATCCGCATGCCGTTCCGGTCGGACTCGTCGTTGATATAGGAAATGCCTTCGATCTTCTTTTCGTTGATAAGGTCGGCGATCTTCTTGATCATCTCCGCCTTGTTGATCATATAGGGAATTTCGGTGATGACGATGCACTCACGGCCGCTGGCCGTATGCTCGATCTCCGTGCGGGCCCGCATGACCACACGGCCCCGGCCTGTCAGCAACGCTTCCCGAACCCCTTCGTAGCCGTAAATAATTCCCCCTGTAGGGAAATCGGGGCCCTTGACGTACTTGAGCAGCTCCTCACATGCTATCTCCGGATTGTCCACGAAAGCACAACAGGCGTCGATCACCTCGCCCAAATTGTGCGGCGCCATATTGGTCGCCATACCGACGGCGATACCGCTCGCGCCGTTCACCAGCAACAGGGGGATCTTCGTCGGAAGCACCGTAGGTTCGGGGATCGTATCGTCGAAGTTGAGCGTCCAATCGATCGTATCCTTGTCGATATCGGCCATCACCTCATCGGTGATCTTCTGCATGCGGGCCTCGGTATAACGCATCGCTGCGGGCGAATCGCCGTCCATCGAACCGAAGTTACCCTGACCGTCCACCAGCGGGTAGCGCATCGACCAATCCTGGGCCATACGCACCATCGCTTCATAGACCGAACTGTCGCCGTGCGGGTGGAACTTACCCAGCACGTCGCCGACGATACGGGCGGATTTACGCGTGGGTTTGTCGGAGTAGAGGTTCAGTTCCGCACTCATATCGTAAAGAATACGACGGTGTACGGGCTTCAAACCGTCCCGCACGTCCGGCAGCGCACGCGATACGATAACGGACATCGAATAGTCGATGTAAGCGGACTTCATCTGCTCTTCGATATTGATGGGAATGATTTTTCCCTCCAATCCGGCATTCTTTTCTTCTTCTGTCAGCATGTTATTCTTTGAGTTTCTCTCTTCGTTTTCTCTGCCCGGCATGGCCCGAACGCATTCCGCGCCACCCTTCGCCGGTCGAAAACATCGAACTTTATCCCTTATTTTCTACATTCGGACAGTCCGGATAAATTCGGACTACTTCTTCGCCCGATCGAAAACAGCGGACTTGCGTTCTTTGTTCTCTTCGCTCGGTCCGACGAGTCTATCGTCAGTCCCCGCTTATCGAAAACATCCGAAAATACATTCTATAAACACACAAAAATAGCATTTATTCGTCGAATAAGCAACTTTGGGCCCAATAAAATCACCCGTTCCCGCAAGTTTTTTCACCGCACACACCATTTTCAGCCCTTTTCAGCCGTTTTGACAACATCAAAAAAATCCCCCGGCAAAGTGTCGGGGAATTTCAAAGCCGTTCGGACAAATTTTATACATCACGCCCTATTTACGACCGCCAGCACGATCGGGAAAAATACACTACCGGAAGTCGATCCACTCGTACCCGGCGTAATTCTCCGCATCGAAAGTGCGGGGCGACGCCTCGTGAACGGTGACGGAACGGATGTCGATCCGAACCCGGTCTCCGTCGATTTCGTAGATCACTGCCATCGGCAGCGAACGGGCCGTGTCCACTTCGACGTCGATCTGCCCGACGGCCGACTGGATACGCAGCGGAGTAAGCCGGATTACGGCCGTGCTTCCCTTCTCGCTCAAAAGCGAGGCGGCATATTCGCCGTCGATGAAATCGAACGCCCGGGTGGGATTATTGAGCAGATTATGGGACGTGAGATCCACACGGTCGATAACCACCTCTTTACGATCGGGGTCGATTTCGTAACGGAACTCCGCATCGCCGTAAACCTCCTGCCCATTGACATGCATATAGTAGTTGTCGCCGCTCACCTCATAATAGCCCGGCACGACATCCCCGTCGGTATGCACCTCGAAGACTACGCTGTACCCCTCCAGCGCTCCGAGCGCAGCGGTCAGTTGCTTCAACACGGCCTGCGGCCGGTTATCGGCCTGGACAGAGAACACGGCAAACAGTGCCGCCAACAACAAAACAGATCGTTTCATAAGATATTTTTTCCGATTATACTCCGATAGACCGAACCGTCGTCATTCCGTCGATTTTCGCCCGAATACATCGGCCGAATCTGCAAATGTACTCCGAAACCGCTCCGACAACGGTCGAATTCAAAAATCCGAAAAACGACAATCGACATCACGAATGTTTCGACCATCCTTATTCAACATTCAATGCGAAACCAATTTTAGTCCGACGATAGAGCCGAACAAGGTAACGATGAAAAAAATCCGGGCGAAACCCGCCGATTCGCCGAAGACGAAAATCCCCAGCAACACCGTACCGAGAGCTCCCACGCCGGTCCAAATAGCGTACGCGGTACCGATCGGGAGCGTCTGCACGGCTTTGGCCAGCAAACCCATACTCAACACTGTCGCCAGGACGAACCCTCCGATCCAAAGATAAAGCTCCGTACCCTGGGCCCCCTTGGTCTTCCCTAAACAGAAAGTCATGGCCACCTCGAAAACTCCCGCGATAAACAATACGATCCAATTCATCGTTTTCTCCCTCGTTTTTATTCCGAATTACCAATCCGAAGAGTGTTCCGCACCCCGCTTTCGTACGACAAGACAACGGCAATCCCTATTTCATAATACCCAAACACATTCAAGCCTCGTCCGGAGCGATCATCGCATCAAAATACTCCCAACTCCTGTAGGCGGGCCTCCAGCGAAGGCAGGTCGTGGAAGAGAATATCGCGCGGCTTGGCTCCCTCCTGACGGCCGACGATGCCGGCCCGCTCGAGCTGCATCATGATCCGACCGGCACGGTTGAAGCCCACCTCGTAATTGCGCTGGATCGAAGAGGTCGAAATCTGTCCCTGCGACACGGCTGCACGGGCAATGTCGGCGAACAGCGTGTCGTAGCGCACCGGAGCCCCGCTCTCGCTGCCCAGCGACGAGGATTCTCCGCCACTCGATTCCGGCACGTAATCGGGCAGCCGGTAGGCTTCGGAATATCCCTGCTGGCGGCCGATGAAATCCACGATCCGCTCCACTTCGCGGGTTTCGACCAGCGCACACTGGATACGGATCAGCTCCCCGTCCTTCGAGAAGAGCATGTCGCCCCGGCCGATAAGCTGGTTGGCGCCCGGCTGATCGATGATCGTGCGCGAGTCGATCATCTGCATCACGCGGAAGGCGATACGGGCCGGGAAGTTGGCCTTGATACCGCCCGTGATGACCTTCACGTCGGGACGCTGCGTGGCGATGATCAGGTGGATGCCGATGGCGCGGGCCTTCTGCGCCAGACGCATCACGGGTACCTCGACCTCGCGGGCGGTCATGATCAGGTCGGCGAACTCATCGACGACGACGACGATATAAGGCAGGTAGCGGTGGCCGTTATGCGGATTGAGCCGCCGGGAGGTGAACTTCTCGTTGTATTCGGCGATATTGCGCGCCCCGGCCTTCTTACAGAGTTCCAGACGGTTGTCCATCTCCGTACAGAGCGAGTTGAGCGCATAGACCGCCTTACGGGGATCGGTGACGATCGCATCGTCCTCCGACTCCATCTTGGCGAGGAAATGCCGTTCGATCTTGGCGTAGAGCGAGAATTCGACCATCTTGGGGTCGATCATCACGAACTTCAGCTGCGCGGGGTGTTTGCGGTAGAGCAGCGAGGTGATGATCGCATTGAGTCCCACCGACTTGCCCTGACCCGTGGCACCCGCGACCAGCAGGTGCGGCATCTTGGCCAGATCGAAGACGTAGTTTTCGTTCTGGATCGTGCGGCCGATCACTACCGGAAGCTCGGCCTTCGACTCCTGAAAACGCAGCGAACGCACGGCGGAGTACATCGACACCACCTGCTTGTCGCGGTTGGGGACCTCGATGCCGATGGTTCCCTTGCCGGGAATGGGCGCGATGATGCGGATACCCAGCGCCTTAAGGCTCTGGGCTATGTCGTTTTCGAGACTCTGGATCTTCGAAATCTTGACGCCCTGCGCCTGCACGATCTCATAGAGCGTGACCGTGGGACCGACGGTGGCCTTGATGCGCTGGATCGGAATGCCGAAATTCTTGAGCGTCTCCTCGATGCGGGTCTTGTTGTCGAAAATCTCCTCGTCGCTAACTTCCGAATCGGACTGGTAGTCCTCCAGAAGCGTCACGGGCGGCTTGCTGTAGTTCACGAGGTCCTTCAGCGGATCGTAGCTCTCGGTCGTGATCGCCCGTTCGTCGACCATGCGGGCCTCGTTGGCTTCGACCGTAACGACGACGCCTTCGGCACCGGCCGAACCCGCGGAAACAGATGCGTCGGCGGGTGCGGATTCATATTCGGGCGCGGAGCCAGCTCCATGCGCAGGCGCATCTCCGGATGCGGAAGCAGAGTGGGAAGCAGAACCGGAAAGGGATTCGGAGCCGGAAAGGGATTCGGAGCCGGAAAGGGATTCAGCAGCGGCTCCGGCGAAAGTCTCCGGGGAAGATGCGCCGGCATCTCCGCCTACGGTAAGTTCGGTGAACGGGCCGTCGGAAACGGGCATATTGCGGACCGGAGTTCCGGCGGAGGGTGCGGCCGAGGGTGTCGAGGGACGCTCCAGCTCGACGAGTCCGCCGGGGCCGAGCACCAGCCGCCCTTCGGGACGCGAGAGGTCCACTTCGATAAATTCGCCGTCCTCGTCGGTCTTTACCGCGGATTCCGCTTCGCGGGCGGGTTCCGAGCCGACGGGGGTGCCGTCGGACGAGGTTTCGACGAAGGGATCGTCCTCTTCGCCGCGGACGATCTGCGTCGCGGCTGCTTCCGGCTCACGGGCGGGACGTACGATTTCGGGGTCCGGCGTACGTGCGGCGCGCGGCGTTTCAGGCTCCGGTACGCGCACGGCGCGCGGCATTTCGGGTTCGGCGGCACGCTCCGTTCCGGCTGCCTCGGCGGCATCCGGCGCGGCCGGCGTCGCGGCAGCAGAAACGGCCCCGTCGGCTTCTTCGGCGTGGAGGTGTCCCGGAACGACCTTATGCTTGACGATCTCGACGATCCGGCCGCTCTTGTCCACCATGACGTTGCCCGCACGATTGACCTTGTTGATGAAATTGCGGTTGATGAAGACGCCCGTCAGTATCCAGCAGCCCACGAGCAGGATAAGCGTGCCGAAGACGCCGATATGCGTGTGCAGCAGGGCGCCGGTCTCGATGCCGAAAGCGCCGCCCCACCCCGTCGAGCTGCAAAGGCTCCACTTGTCGCCGAAGGCGAAGCCCAGCGTCAGCGAACCGAGGATCATGATCAGGAAGAGCGAGAGAATCGAATGGTTGAACAGCAGCGGACGCTGGCGGATGATCCGCACGCCGACGAGAATGATCATCGTCGGAATCAGGATGCCGAAGACGCCGAACGAATTATCGACCAGCAGGCGTCCCAGCTTCGCGCCCGCCCAGCCGCAGAGGTTCTCCGGCTCGACGCCCAGCGTCAGCCGCTCCTCAGGCGAGAGTTGCAGGCCGCTCTGGTCGGCGGCCCAGCTGAAGAACGAAAACAGCACGGACGACGCGGCGAACACGCCGACGAACAGCAGCAAAAGGCCCGCGATCCAGCGGGCGCTGTCGCTGTTGGAGCGTTCGATGCGCTGACGTCCGTTTTTAGAAGCAGTTGTATTTGTCGTATTTTTAGATGCCATTTCGTGTTACGCTTGATTTTATCAAGCGAAGTTACGCATTTTTTTCGACATTCGGGGTATCAGGGGGAATTTTATTGAATCCCGCGCCCGCTCAGAGCGACTCCGCGGCCTTATGTTCCAGACGCAGGCGGTAGCTTTCGCCGGCGAAGGTGCGGAACGTATAGGACGGGACATGGTCCGGGGCGGCGTGCAGGCCGTACTGGTCGAGCAGCTGGACGACGCGGCGGGCGACGGCGGGCGACGGATCGACGATTTCGACGCCGCGGCCCGCGACGACGCGTTCCAGCACGGGAAGCAGGAAGGGATAGTGCGTGCATCCCAGCACGATCTGGTCGGCGCCGTGTTCCAGCATCACCGCGACGGCGTCGCGGACGGCCTGCTCGGCTTCGGGCGTCGATTCGCGGTCGCTCTCGACCAGTTCGACGAAACCGCGGCCGGGGGCGGTGATGAGTTCGACGCCGCTGCCGTATTTGGCCGCCGTGCGGCGGAAAAGTTCGCCGTCGAGACTCCGCTCGGTGGCCAGCACCCCGACCACCCCGCTGCGGGTATTCAGGCAGGCGGGTTTCACGGCCGGCTCCATGCCCACGATCGGCATCGGGGCGTATTTCTCCCTCAGGAAGTCGATTGCGGCGGCCGTGGCGGTATTGCAGGCCACGACGACCATCTTGCACCCCTGCGCCACAAGGCTGGCACTGTCTCTTATACACATCTC
>ENA-OXGJ01000612-OXGJ01000612.1-human-gut-metagenome-genome-assembly--contig:-NODE-612-length-13965-cov-5.665924_pt1 | contig 13965 bp, 8 predicted proteins | sample MGYA00249835_ERZ652264 | MGnify/ENA primary metagenome ERZ652264 (study PRJEB26925, sample SAMN05826844) | human gut metagenome | biome: ENVO:2100002; feature: ENVO:00000062; material: ENVO:00002003... | reverse complement strand
CTTCGGCGACACGGTCGATATTCTGGACGGCGAACGAGAGTTCGCCGCCGAAGAGCAGGATTTCCCACGAGATTTGCAGCCATAACAGAAAGAGCGGCAGGGCTGCGAAACTGCCGTAAATCGCGTTGTAGGAGGTCATCCACCCTTGCAGATAGAGGTAGCCCCACTGAAAGAGCATGAAGACCGTTCCGGCGACGATACCCGCCATGAAAGCGCTGTGCCACAAGACTTTCGTATTGGGTACGACGGCATAGATCAGGGTGAAGCTGCCCCAGATGATGACCAGGGCCGAGAGTTTCGAAAGAAGGATGCCGAGGAACGTATTCCCCGCGTCGAAGAACCGGAGCAGATAACCTCCCATCGTGCTGGCCACGAGCCAGAGGATCGGGGCGACCATCGCGATGACGATGTAGTTGAGGTATTGGCGGGCGATATTGCGCGAGGACTGAACCTCCCAGATGTTGTTGAAAGCGCTCTCCACCGACCCGAAGACCCGGATGACGGCCCAGAAAAGGGTTACGACGCTGACCAGGGCGATAAGCCCGCCCTGCGTATTGGCGAGGGCTTTGCGGGCGAATTCCACCATGTAGTCCAATACTTCGACGTTTTGCGGGAAAAGGGCGTAGAGATCGTCGATCAGGCCGTCCAAAAGCCCGAATCCCTTGACTACGGCGAATACCAGCGCCAGGATCGGGACGATCGAGATGAGCGTATAGAACGTCAGGGCGGCGCTGCGCACGATCGTATCGTGGGCGATCAGGCCGCGTGCCGTGTAGAACAGCAGCTTGTACTGTCTGACGGCCCACCGGACGCGGGGATTGCGGTAGGAGTTTGCGTTGCGCCGCAGGATCGTGTCCGTGAAGTAGGTGAAGACGTTCTTGACTTTCATTTCGGGACGTTTCTCAAAGGTAGCTATTTTAGACGGATTGTCCAATAATCCTGCCCGAGTTTCGTGAAGGCGATCCGTCGCTCGCCGCCTTCGCGTATGCCGAGCCGTGCGGCGATTTCAGCCGCCGTGAGCGGGAAATCCTGTTTCAGAATCGTCAGCCGGCTGCCGGAAAGCTCCCGTTTCAGTTGCTTGGGGTTGTAGGGCTCGATCCGTTCGATCTCCAGCCAGCGGCCCAATGTGTCTTCGGACTTTTCCGCTGCGAATCCGTAACCGTTCGGGCTCCAGATGTCGGCGCGGCCTTGCAGGTAGGTCGGCGTCAGCCGGGCTTTTTGAAGCGCTACGTCGGGGATCAGCAGCCAGCGGTAAGCGGCCGGATCGAAGGGCTTGTCGCAGGGAGTTGCACGGGCTTCGGCCGGCGTGCAGGAAAATTCTCCCAGTTCGAGCGCAACGGCCGTCAGCAGGGGGCCGGTTCCGTCGGCATAGACGACGACTTCCTTGCATTCGTCGTGCAGGGACACCACTTCCGTGCGGCAGGGACCGAAGAGCCGGAATGTTTCGCCGACGTCGAACAGCGGGGAGTTCTTGACGCAGAGGTTCGGGGCGATGCGACGGAGTTCCGGCAGCAGCTTCGGTATGTCGGGCGAACAATCCTCCAGCCGCACCAGCTTGCGCCCTCCGGCGCTGCGACGGTCGGGGTCGGCGTAGATCCAGTCGAAGTGGTCCAGGGTCGAGGCGAGGAACGCCTCGGCGGAGGAGTTGATAACCCGTATGTTCGTTGCGCCCAGCCGCCGGAAATTCTCTTCGGCGACGGCCGCCAGCGTCGCATCCCGTTCGAGGGTGATGACTTCGCGGAAGCGTTTTGAGAGGTAGAGGGCATCGACGCCCAGTCCGCAGGTAAGGTCGAGCACCGTGTTTCCGCTGCAACTTTTGCGGGCCGCGCATGCCTCGCTCGAGGCCTGTTCGAAAGCCAGCGGCGGGAGGATGCAGCGGGCTTCATAGTAGGAGGGGAGTTTCGTCCGTGCCCGCGCAAGGTATTTGACCTGCGTGGCGACGAGTGCCGCATGCGGAATACGCTTGTCGAGGGCGATCGCCGCAGGGTCGCGGCCGATTTGTTCCTCGACGGTATGCCGCACTTCGGGAGTCAGCAGCAGTCGGTATTGTTCCGGAGTCATCATTCCGGGAGCGAAGATACCGATTTTTTCCGTTCGGCGCTCCATAGGAGTAGGGTTGCGAAGATGAAAAGTCCGTAAACACTCCAGCATTGGGTCGTCGTGAGCCGGATGTCGAGGGCGGCTGCCGGAAGTGCCGCTGCAGCTCGGATCAGTTCGTTCTGTGCCCGGGCTGCGAATCCTGCGACGACCGAGAAGAGCGGTGCGAGCGCCGTTCCCGGGATCACGAGCCAGAGCGTGCAGCTCCCGACCACGACGTAGGAGAGCAGGATGACGACGGGGTTGAGTGCCAGTCCGACGACCGAGATCTGGCCGAAGGTATGGGAGATAAGAGGTGCGGTCGCAGCGGACGCTGAAAATCCGATCGCGAGGGTTGCGGTCAGCATATCGATGCTTTTGCGGCGTGTTCGCAGGAGGCGGCAGAGGGGGAGTCCCCAGGCGATGATGCCGGCGACGGCGATGAAGGAGAGCTGGAAGCTGATGTCGAACAGGTAATTGGGATGGAAGAGCAGCATGACGAAGGCTACGCCGGCGAGTGTGTTCATCCCGACGTATTCCGACGACGAGGCCAGGGCGAATTGCAGGACGGAGAACATCAGCGCGGCCCGGACGACGCTGGGCGGGAATCCCGTCGTGGCGGCATAGAGCCAGATGAGCAGGATGACCGCGATATTGCGCAGGATGTGTCCGTGCCGGAAAAGCGGCAGCCACCAGAGCAGCAGGTTGGCGAGCAGAAAGACGATGCCTACGTGCAATCCCGAGACGGCGAGCAGGTGCGAGGTCCCGCTGTGCGAGTAGGCCGCACGGAGTGCAGGGGAGAGCGAGCGGCGATCCCCGGCCGTCATAGCGTTGCAGAGGGCCTGTTCGTCGGGTGCCAGGGCCAGACGGTCGAGCCGTGCGACGGCCCGTTCGTGCAGGAACAGGGAGAGGTGCTTCGGGGAAAGCTCCCGGTGCAGGGTGTCGCTCAGCAGCAGGCTTGAGCGGTTCAGGTAGAGGGTGCCGCCGACGTATCCCCGGCGGGTCATCAGCCGTCCGTAGCCGCCGTGACGGGCGGTGAAAGGGTAGATTTTGCCGCGTACGACGGCTCGGTCGCCGGGATTCAGTGCGGTCGAAGAGTCGCATCGCACCACGAGGTTTCCGGCGGCGGGGAGCCATTCTCCGGTTGCGGAGTTCCGCCGGGCGCGGATCGTTGTGCCGGAGGCCGTTTTGCCTTCCCGTTCGGAGAGGCGTTCTCGGACGATGATTTCGTATTCGCCCGGAGTGCCGGTCGGCGGAGCGGGAGTGTGTCTCAGTTCGGTGATGGTCATGCCGAAAAGCAGAATGGCTCCCAGGGTGGCGAGGTTTGCGCCCCGGTCGTCGGCGAGCAGTGCCAGGATACCGCAGACGAGGAATCCGCCTACTAACAACCACAGCGGCAGTACGTAGTGGTCGGCCAGCAGGATGCCGGCCGCGAGCGGCGGCAATGCGCGGAGCAGAGGCATGCGCCGGAGTTTCGACCGGAGGTTTTCGGACTTGAGTCGTAGCATAACGGAGCCGGATCGCGGGAAATGGACGGAGAACCTGGCTTTGACTTTGTGTTTTTTTCGTTTTCTGCGTTCGGCAGGACCTCGCGGGCAGTCGCGGGCCTCGTCGATCGGATATTTGCGGTTTGCCTCCTTTGGAGGCGGCGGAATATTCCCGCCTCTTCGTTGCATCCGCTTCGAGTGTCGGTTTTCGGATTCGGCGATTTTCCGATTCGTAAAGATAATTATTTTTCGGAAGAATAAGCCGTTCAGATGTATGGATAATACAAAACGACACACATCATTCTATTTGATGCGTGTCGTTTTGTCGTGTCGGAGATCTTTTCGCCTGTTTAGAACGATGCGAATGTGTTCCAGTTCGAATTTTGCTCCGCTGCGGCCTGAATGTCGGCAGGCAGGTTGGCGAAGAAATCGAAGCCGGTGAGCCGTTCGATCTCGGCGACGGAAGTCGCATAGTTCGTGTAGCTATCGTTCGAGTACTCCCTGTGTTCCATCCAGAAACCGATCGTCATGGCCGACGTCACTTTGTTCGACGCGTCGCGCCGGACTTTCAACAACGCTTTGTAGTAATAGTTCGGTACGGGGCATCGTTTGCTGTCCGACTTCGGTGTGATCCAGGTGATCGCTTCGTGGTTGCCTGCGGTCTGGAGAATAGCGCCCGTCACCACATATACCGTGTCCGTAGTCGCAGCGATATTTCGGACGCCGCTTTCGAGCTGCTGCCAAATACCGCCGTTGAATTTGTTCTGAATCTGCGGCGTGGAATTGGTTGCGTAATAGGTCTGTACGACCAATTCGTCCGAACCGTTGCGGTCGGCGTTGGGTATCTGGTGCCCCCGGGCGTAGAACTCTTTCGAACTGTCATATCCGTCCGATGTGGTAGCTCCGAGATTGACCCCGTAGCTGCTCGACCAGACGTTGATCTGTTCGGATTCGGCCAGTCCGGGATTGCGCTGCCATTTGTCGGAACGTCCGTTTCCCATGTGTCCTTTTGCGAGCGGATAGGCTACCCAGTAAGCCGTGTAGGTCGATTTGTCGTAGTACATCGTGTAGTTGCGCTGCGATCCGGAGGCGGGATAAACCGTCTGCGTGATCGTCGCGTCGGCTGTCGTGCGGGCCGGAAGCTCGTACCAGGCGGCATGATCCGTCCGTGCTCCTTCGGTGGTAAAGGTTGTCGAAGAACTCTGCGGCGTGGAGCCGTTGGTCGCCGTTACGACGCCGTAAACCGTGTACGTCGTTGCGGGCAGAAGATCGGAGAGGTTGGCGGTCGCTTCGTTTCCGACAACAGCGGCAACGACACTTCCCGTGTCGCTGCCGTTCGTTGCGGAATAGAAGAACTGCACCTCGGTTGCGTAAGCGGTGTCGGTCAGACTACTGGAAACCTTCGCTGTACTCGAAGTTATGTCGCTTACGCTCGGTGTAGCAATTCCCGGGGTAGGGTCTGGGGAAAGATTCCCACCCCCATTTCATTGTTTCTTGAAAAGCCGGAACACACCGTTTTGATTGGTCGATGCAGCCGTGTAAGTACGCCAATTGGAAGCTTGGTAACCGGCCATGAATCGGTTGGTCGTTGTGTTTTTGATCGTCCAATGATAGTTGGTCGATTTGTCATAAGTAAATGTCCAGATATGGTCTGCATAGTTTGCACCGATGCTCAGACCGTTGTTATTAGAGATCGTACCCAATGCCTGCTTAGGATCAGCTGCCGAAGTGATCGTGAAGCCTGAACCGTTCGCTGTAACCGTCCAGATCATATCTTCCAAAGGACTCGTGATCGTGTTGTCTTGAAGTGTTCCAGATGGTAATTGGAGGGATACAGGTCTTCCGGTTGTAGCCGTGTTAGGCAAGTAATAGCCGGTGCTGTTGAAAGTGCATACGATGATATATTCACCCTCTTCGATTGAAGTAATTTCCTGATAGGTCACGAGAGTCTCGCCTTGAGCCGCTTGTTTGATCGTGATGTCCACAGTCGCAGTCGAGTAGGTAAGGGTTACCGTCGCTTCTCGTTCTGATCCAGTATTGGCATCAACGGTGAAAGAGACCTCTCCTTCGTTACCTGTTTCGAAAGTATTGATCCACGTAGCACTTTCTTCTGCCTTTGCCGAAATTGGAGACCCATTTGGATTCTTGATCGTATAAGTTACCGTTACGATATCACCTTCGGATGGTACATTGACTGTAGTGCCGCTGGTAATGTTGATTTTCGGAGATTTATCCACTATGGCCGGAATCAAGGTGAGCTCCTTGGTCTGGGTACCGGCGTAGAATCCGAAACCATTGGTTGCTGTTGTATTTTTTGCCAGAATACGGCTTGGCTCGGCCTCCGATGCGATTTGGTATGTATTCCCGGTTTTATTTTTGGTAATTACTAATTCGTAAGGACTTGTGGAAGTCGTGGCTCCGTTGGTAGAACCGCCTTGCCAGGAAAGATAGTTTTCGCCTTGACTGATCGTGTAGTTGTCTCCCGATTTGTTAATTGTCCATACGAGGGTTTCATCATCCGTTTTAAACGGATTTTCCGGTGTAATCACAATGGGAGCCAAACGATTACCTTCTGCGGCAGAACTCATTGCATAATTTACATTGGATTGCGAAACTGTGATGACGTAGTCGCCGCTCAATGTTTCGTTCTCCTCTTCCGCAGCGCCGGTCATATCGACCGCGAAAGTCGAACTGTCGCCCGCTGCGAAAGCCAGGGTCCGGCCCTCCTGAACGGTTACCGTCTTGGTGAAGATCTTCGATGCGGTGGTCACGGTAACGGTGAATGTTTCACCGGCAGCTACCTCGAACGGGAAGCAGGTGAAATAAGCCGTCATACCCGCTTCGCTATTGGCCGTGATGTTCATCTCCGAAGAGTAGTTCAACGTCACGTTATCGGCGAAATTGTTAATATAGCCATACTCCTTGATGGTACCTGCCGTCATATCGACATAGCTGCGGCCCGTGACTTTTTTGTCGGGAGCCGTAAATTTGACGCCGAGGACACTTTCCGCAGATGCGAGGTTCTTGACCGTCATCTTACCGATGGCGACGGCACGGCCGAAATTCATTTGCAGTTCGGTCGGCTGACTCTCCACAGAGATCGATTTGGCGATCAGCAGGTCCGCGTTCGAATCGAAACTCGTAGCGGTCGGCTGCTGGACTGTGGGAGTGATGACCTTCATGTTGGTGATGTCCGTATTGCTGGAGGTAACCCATGCCGAAGCGGGGTAAACCGCGTTGTAAACGAGCGGGGTGTTCTCGTTTGCGGGGAACGTTACGGCGAATTTTGCAATGTCGCCGCTTATCACGCCCTCTTGCGAGGTAGCAAATACGGTAGTGGAAGCTGCCGTTTCGAGTACTTGCAGGAATTCACCGGTCGCATTCCACGAAACTTTCCCCGTCAGGGGATCATACGTCGTACGGGAACCGGATGCCGATTCGAGTTCAGACGATGCGGTGACCGTCATCGTTACTTTACGACCGTTCGACGGGTCGGAAACCGTGTCGTCTTTGGAACAGGCTGCGAACAGAGATGCACACACTGCGACAGCCAAAATGGATTTGAAAAAAGTTTTCATAGTCGTAGGATGTGTTTGTTAGTATTCTCCGTAATCGGTGTCATTAACGCTGCCGCCTGCTTCGCCGGCTCCGCCATAGTCCAGGACAGTGCTGTTGGCAAAACCTTTCTCGATCGAGATGCTGAGGATCTCAACCGAAGGAGCGGAGTACGAAGTTCCCCCCCCCTTAACCGTAGATTCGTAGTGTTTTTTCATAATCATAGAGGTATTATGTTTGAGAGTTTTTACATCGTGTCCTGGTTATGGGCTACCACAAATATAGACAATATTCAATTAAGGAACAAGAAAGAATCCAAAATTCATCGAATCTTCATATTTCGATGCGGATTATGCGTGAAAGCGTCCGAAATTTAGTATAAATTGTCGAACATGCTCTGGCTTTTGTCGTATTTCAGGTCGGCGAGGGAAGCCGCTTTGACGCCGATGTTGAAACTCCAGCTCTGATAGTGGCCGAAGGGGACCCACGCGAACGACATCTGCCAACAGTGCAGGTCGCGCGAAATGGTGATGGAGGCCGGAGTCAGCTCCTTGGCCTGGAAGTCGTAACCGCCTTGGAATGTTATGCCCATCTTGGGTAGGATCGTAACGCTGCCGTTGATGCCGAGCGTTTGGGTGATGTTTTTCTGGTAGCCCGTCGTGCCGTTGTTGGTCGGTGATGCGGAGTAGCTGACCGTATAGTTGAATCCCAGGTTCCAGGGTAGCGAGAAGTCGTAGTAGGCCTGGGTCATGTATTGCCGTCGCAGGGCCGGGTTCATTTGCCCGTAAGGGTCGTAGAAAGGATTGGCGTAGGCCGGATCGACCGGGGCGCTGTTGATGTCGTTGATCGCCGGGGTGGAGTTGTCCTGGCGGGATTGGAACGTATAGCCGAACGAAGTGCTGGCCGATACCACACGGCCCGGGAAAAAGAGTTTGTTGATACGCTGGCCCTGCGGGGTGACCCGGTAAGGGTCGAGCGTAGCGTTGATATTGATGCCGAAATTTTGGAAAACGGTCGTGCGCAGCGAAATGGGGATGTTCGAAAGTCCCATGGAGTCGGCCAGGAAGTTATAGGATACCTGTCCGATGCGGAGTTCGTCGATCAGTTTGATCTTCTTCATACCCGAGGTATCGCGTTTGCTGAGCACCTTCATTTCGAGCGTCTGCGAGAGCGAGGCGTTGATAGCCATGGACTGACCGGAGCTGGGCACGCCGAAGATGCTCCCTTCGAAAGGCGAGTAGGTCTTGAAATTACCCAGCGTATCGCTCTGCACGGTCTTTACGTAGCCGTATTTCTGCTTGGAGAAGTCGGGGGCGTAGGAGAAGCTCACCGTCGGGGTGATCGTGTGGCGGATCGCCTGTACCTTGCGCGTTTTCTTCTTGGCCTCGTAGCGGCCATAGATGATCGTCGAAGCCTGCAGGCTGAAGTTGTAGTTGTACAGACGGTAGAACCCGTACTCCGGGTCGAGTTTGTCGATGCGGTTCAGCACCGGGTTCCAAACCTGCTCCTGTTTTTTGAAATACCACTTTTCGGTGTAGTTGATCGTAGGTCCGAAGTTGATGTAGTTGAAGATGTTGTACGTCGCCGAGATGGGAATGCTATGCTCGAAGCCGTACTGCATGTTCTGGAGTGTTTCCTTGGTGAAGATTTCGGACTCTTTGGCGTTGGCCTTGTTGTTGAACTTGCCGGTGTAGCGGAGCGAAATCTTTTCGTACCACCGCTGCTTGCCCATCGCTTCCTTGCGTTTGAAGGGGTAGAAGGTCGAAACGTTGAAGACGACGTTCGGCAGGGCGATCGAGAGCGTTCCGCTCTGCGAGTTCTGCGAAACGGACATGTTGGCCGAAAGGGAGAACGGCGTGCCGAGCCAGCTTTTCGAATAGGAGATCGTCGAACTTGTCTGCGTCTGGAGCGCTTCGTTCAGGCTGGTAGCCGAATAGCGGTTGTAGCCGCTGGTACGGAAATCGACCGAAGCGGAGAAGGTCGATCCCGGATTGGCTTTGGGGTCTTGCGTATGCTGCCAGTAGAGCTGGAAGTTGTTCTGCTGGAGGAAGTCGGGTTCGCCCTTGTCGCCGACACGGACGTTCGAGTAGTTGAAATTCAGGGTGCCGTTGTACTTGTAACGCTTCATATAGCGCGACATCGCGGATGCCTCCCACGATCCGAGGGTGTAGATACCGCCCCGGATGGCCAGGTCCATGTGCTCTCCGAGCGTGAAGTAGTAGCCCAAGTCACGGATGTAGAATCCCTTGGTCGATTCCTCGCCGAAAGTCGGCATCAGCAGACCCGACTTGGGGCCGGAACTGAGCGGGAAGAAACCCTCGGGCAGTAGCGGAAAGTAGATGGGAACGTCTTCCAGGACCAGGTAGGCGGGACCCGTGACCACTTTCTTGCCGGGAATCACCTTCGCCTTGGTCATCGCCAGGTAGAAGTGGGGGTGGTCCGTCTGGTCGCAGGTGGTGTATTTGCCGTCCTGGATGTGGATGGTGTTGTCGTCCATCTTTTTGACGTTGTTGCCGATCAGCCAGCCGTCGCCCTCCTGAGTCGCCACGCCTTTGATTTTCGCCTTTTTGCTGCCGATGTTGTAGGTGATCGTGTCCATCGTGTAGGGATTGGCGGCTCCTTCGGTGAAAGTGGGGTTGGTAACTGTCGGTTTGCCGTCTATCGTGTCGCGCTTGCCGTGGGCGTAGATGATCTTTTCGTCCATATTGACCCGCATGAAATCTCCCTTGAGATTCATGTTCTGGTAGTTGATGTCGCCTTGGTTGTAGATATAGACCGTGCGGTTGCGTACGTCGTAGTAGAGCGAGTCCTGGTTTTTGCCGCTGATGATGTCGTCCAGGAAAGATTTTTTCCGGGTCGTATCGCGCTGGGTCGTGTCCTGACGCAACGAATCGCGCAGCAGCGAGTCGTTGCCGGTGGGAGCCGTACTGTCGGCGGGGGCGATCGGCGAGAGGGGAGGCGCTCCGAAGATCGAGTCGATCCTGGTGTCGAAAAGCGAATCCTGCTCTTCTTCCGTACGTGTTTCGGCGGTCGGGGGGCGGTCGGCTTCCCGTTGAAGGCGCCGAATCTCCCGGCGGGTTTCGCGGCGGGATTTTTGTACGGCTTGCGTCGGAGTGCTGTCGGGCGGTGTTTGGCGTTCGGGTGCCGCGGGATGCTGCACTCCGCCCGGCAGCGCCATGCCGAGCACCGGAAGCAGGAAGAGCAGCAGGAGTGCTCCCGAGAAGATATATTTTGCCTTTAGCCTGTCCAAAATTCCAAAAAAAATCATACCTTTGCCGACAAGTCGGCAAAACCGCCCGAAAATGGCTCCGAAGGCCTCAGTGCGGGGGTTTTAACATCCGGCAAATATAGGTAAAAAATTCAGAACCGTTAAATTTTCAGCCACTTTTGCTATGCGGAAATCGCTTTTTCTTTTTGCCCTGTTTTTGATTGTGACACTCTCTTTCAACGGAGTTGCCGCGCAGAATATTGCACAGGGCGTGCGGGTCGTCGTAATCGATGCCGGGCATGGGGGGCCGAAGTTTCCGGGAGCTCATTACAGAGGCGTTTATGAGAAAGATCTCAACCTTCAGATCGCTCTGAAGCTCGGGGCCTTGATCGAGAAGGAGATCCCTCAGTTGAAAGTGGTTTACACGCGTAAGACGGACAAGCAGTTTTCCGAAAGTCTGACCCAGGATTTGCAGGCTCGGGCCGATATCGCCAACAAGGCGGGCGGCGACCTGTTCATTTCGATCCATACCAATGCTGCGGCATCGGCGTCGGCACGGGGAGTCGAAACCCTGATTATGGGTGAGAGTCCGCTGGAGAAGAACGCCAACGAGCGGGCCCTCTATTATAACAACCAGGAGGAGCTGCTCGATATGTCGAACGAGAAGACGGCGGCGATCGTCCGGGCTTATATCCAGAACCTGCAGTTCACCTATGGTGAATACAGCGAAGCGATGGCCCGTCTGGTGCAGAAACATTACGTCAAGTCCGGGCGGCACAATCGCGGTGTGAAGCGACAGCCGCTCAAAGTGCTCTACGCTACCGATATGCCCGGTATCCTGACCGAGATAGGTTTCCTTTCCAATTCGGAGGAGTATGCTTATATGAATTCGGCGAAGGGGCAGGCTCAAATCGCACGTGCGCTGTGCGATGCGGTGAAGGATTACGTCGCTTTCGTTCGGGGTGCGCTGCTTGTCGATGACGATGCCATTTACGAACAGGCCGATGCCGATGTCGCAGAGCCGGCTTCGGCTGCCGCTTCGGACAAAGCGGATAAGGGTAGTGTCAAAACCGGGAAAGCCGAACAGGAGAAGACGTTTTATGCCGTGCAGTTGATCGCCAGCGCCAAGCGCGTGCCGCCCAAGGACCGGCAGTTCAAAAGTTACCGGGGAAAAGTCACGGAGTTCGTTACCGGCGGCCGGTTCAGGTATAAGTATTGTGTGGGGCGTTTCGATACCCGCAAGCAGGCCGAAGCCAAGTTGGCCGAGGTGCGCAGGGAGTTCCGCGATGCGTTCGTGGTGAGTTGTCGGGGCGACCGGATCGTACAGTAAATAAAACGAAAAAAACAGGTATATGAGAAGAGAAGTTAAGATCGGCATTTTTGCCGTGCTGATGATCGGCGCCCTCTGGGCGGGTATCCGCTTTCTGAAGGGGTTCGACATCTTCAGTCGCAACGCGGTCTATTATGCCGCTTACGACCAGGTCGATGGCGTGCAGAACGCTTCGCCGATTCTGATCCGGGGCGTGAAGGTGGGAGCCGTGACGGATATTTCGTTCGATCCTTCGATCGGTAACGAGGTCGTACTTCAACTGACGATCCAGCGGAAATACCGGATTCCGTCCAATTCCGAAGCCCGGATCTACAGCAACAGCATCATGGGCGCCAAAGCGATCGAAATCGCTCTGGGCGATGCCGGGACCTACCTGCAATCCGGGGACACCCTCTGTTCGAGCCGTAGCAAGGGCCTGATGGATATGGCGGGTTCGGAACTCGAATTTTTCAAGCAGAAGATGTCGCAGGTCGTGGGGGATTTGAGCCGCACGATGGATAACCTGAATCTGATTATGGAGCAGAACGCCGCGAATATCGAAGGTACGATGTCGCACCTGAATTCGATTACGGGCAGCGTAAACGGTATGTTGCTGTCGCAGCGTGCGAATCTGGAGAGCGCCGTAGCGAATTTGACCCGTTTTTCGGAGATGCTCGGCGAGAACTCTCCGCGTATGGACAGTATTATCCTGAATTTAAGCAATTTTACCGACCAAATACAGCGTGAGAATCTGGCCGGGGCGCTCGATTCGACTCTGATGAACCTCAATGCGATCTTGGCCCGTGTCAATGCCGGGGAGGGGACTGTCGGGCAGCTCGTCAGCGATCCCCGTCTGTACGAATCGCTCAACGAGGCGACTGCGAACTTGGCGTCGCTGCTGGCCAACTTGCAGGCCCATCCTGCTCGTTACGTCCATTTCTCGCTGTTCGGCCGCGATCCCGAAAAGGCCGACCGCAAGCAGCAGAAAAAAGAGGCGAAACATGCCCGGCGCGATTCGCTCAAGGCCCTGAAAGCGGCCCGATAGTTTCGAATGTTTTCTCTGTGCGATGATCTATCCGGCGAACTTTGAACAGAAAGTCGGTTTCGACCGGCTGCGTGAGCAGGTCGCGGCGCTGTGTACGATTCGCGGCGGCCGGGAAAGGTTGTGCGCCGAACAATTCAGCACTTCGCAGGCCGATGTCGAGCGGCGGCTGGCGCTGGCGGACGAGATGCGCCGTCTGCTGGAGATGGAACGGGACTTTCCGGACGACGAGTTCGTCGATGTCGATTATATCCTTTCCAAACTGAAGATCGAAGGCAGTTTCCTCGAAGTCGAGGAGGTCGTGTTGCTGCGCCGGGCGCTGGCTTCGGCGGGGGCGATCGCCGGTTTTATCCTGGGGCGCGGTGAGGAGCTATATCCCGAACTGCGGCTCCGCAGCCGGGGGATCGAGGCTTTCCCGGAGATCGTTCGGGCGATCGACGGTATCGTCGATCAGTACGGCAAGATCCGGGACGACGCTTCGCCGGAGTTGCAGCAGATCCGGCGGATGATCCGCGAGCGGGAGGGGCAGGCCGCCAAACGCCTGCAGCAGGTGTTGTCGAATGCCAAGAAAGCCGGTATCGTGGAGGCCGACGCGATGCTCTCGATCCGCGACGGCCGGGCGGTGATTCCGGTCGCAGCGGCCAATAAACGCAAGTTGCAGGGTTTCATCCACGACGAATCGGCCACGGGCAAGACCTTCTACGTCGAGCCGGTCGAGGTCGTCGAAATCAATAACGAACTCAAGGAGCTGGAGTACGCCGAGCGGCGCGAGATCGTGCGGATCCTCTCGGCCTTCACCGACTCGATTCGCCCCGAAGCGGATCGGATCGCGCTGATTGGCGACTATCTTTCGGATCTGGATATGATCCGTGCCAAAGCCCGCTGGGCCGTTGCCAACGGAGCGGTGAAGCCGATCGTTTCGACGGACGACCGGCTGGTGCTGCGCAATGCGCGGCATCCCTTGTTGCAGCAGACGCTCCGGGCGCAGGGCAAGCAGGTGGTGCCGCTCGATCTGCAACTCGACAAACGGCGTCATATCCTGGTGATTTCGGGGCCGAATGCCGGCGGCAAGTCGGTGTGTCTGAAAACTACGGGCATCATCCAATATATGTTCCAGTGCGGATTCCTGGTTCCGGCATCGGAGAATTCGGAGCTGCCCCTGTTCCGCAACCTAATGATCGACATCGGGGACGAGCAGTCGATCGACGACGATCTTTCGACCTATTCGTCGCACCTGCTCAATATGAAGAACATGCTCGCCGGAGCTTCGAACCGGACGCTTGTGCTT
>ENA-OXGJ01000581-OXGJ01000581.1-human-gut-metagenome-genome-assembly--contig:-NODE-581-length-14515-cov-18.827178_pt1 | contig 14515 bp, 10 predicted proteins | sample MGYA00249835_ERZ652264 | MGnify/ENA primary metagenome ERZ652264 (study PRJEB26925, sample SAMN05826844) | human gut metagenome | biome: ENVO:2100002; feature: ENVO:00000062; material: ENVO:00002003... | reverse complement strand
CAGAAGTGATTTCAGTAGAAGGATTATCAGTAGAATTTAATGCGACGCCGCTTTTTGAAGACGTCAGCTATGTTATAAATAAAAAAGACCGTATTGCACTGGTCGGCAAGAATGGTGCAGGTAAATCAACAATGTTGAAAATATTGGCAGGTTTGCAATCACCGACACATGGAGTAGTGGCTACTCCAAAAGATGTCATGATTGGATATTTGCCGCAGGTGATGATTCTCGCCGATAACCGGACGGTGATGGGAGAGGCGGAACTGGCATTCGAACATATTTTTGAACTTCAGGCGAGACTGGAACGGATGAACCGGGAACTGGCAGAACGGACAGACTATGAATCGGAAGAATATCACCAGTTAATAGACCGTTTTACGCATGAGAATGATCGCTTCCTGATGATGGGCGGTACAAACTATCAGGCGGAAATAGAACGGACGCTTCTAGGATTGGGCTTCAGCCGTGAGGACTTCGAACGCCCTACTTCGGAATTTTCCGGTGGTTGGCGTATGCGTATCGAACTTGCGAAGTTGCTGCTTCGCCGTCCGGACGTACTTCTGCTCGATGAGCCGACCAATCATCTTGATATTGAAAGTATTCAGTGGTTGGAGAACTTTTTGGCGACTCGTGCCAATGCTGTTGTACTGGTCAGTCACGACCGTGCCTTTCTTAATAATGTAACTACCCGTACGATTGAAATTACTTGCGGGCAGATTTATGACTATAAGGTGAAGTATGATGAGTTTGTCGTTCTCCGCAAAGAACGTCGCGAACAACAACTCCGTGCTTACGAGAATCAACAAAAACAAATACAGGATACGGAAGACTTTATCGAACGCTTCCGTTATAAAGCAACGAAGGCAGTACAAGTACAAAGCCGTATCAAGCAATTGGAAAAGATTGACCGTATCGAAGTGGATGAGGAAGATAATTCGGCACTACGTTTGAAATTTCCTCCTGCCAGCCGTAGCGGTAATTATCCGGTGATTTGTGAGGATGTACGCAAAGCGTATGGCGACCATGTCGTTTTCCACGACGTCAATCTGACTATCAATCGGGGAGAGAAGGTCGCTTTTGTCGGCAAGAACGGTGAAGGTAAGTCTACCTTGGTAAAATGTATCATGGGTGAGATTGACTTCGACGGTAAGTTGACAATCGGGCATAATGTGCAAATCGGATATTTTGCCCAGAATCAGGCACAAATGTTGGACGAAAATCTGACGGTATTTGATACGATTGACCGTGTGGCAACGGGGGATATACGTTTGAAAATACGGGATATATTGGGAGCCTTCATGTTTGGCGGTGAAGCCTCGGATAAGAAAGTGAAAGTACTTTCCGGTGGAGAACGTACCCGTCTGGCGATGATTAAGCTTTTGCTTGAGCCTGTAAACTTCCTGATTCTCGATGAACCGACCAACCATTTGGATATGCGCTCGAAGGATGTGTTGAAAGAGGCGATCCGTGAGTTTGACGGTACTGTGATACTTGTCAGTCACGACCGTGATTTTCTGGACGGACTTGCGACTAAAGTATATGAGTTTGGTGGCGGGCATGTAAAAGAACATCTCAGCGGTATCTATGAGTTCCTTCAAAAGAAAAAGATAGAGAACCTGAATGAACTTCAGAAAAGAGCATCTTTATCTTCTTCGCCTACGGCTTCTGCCAAGGGAAGTGAGCAAGAGCCGGTACAACCTTCGGAGAATAAACTCTCTTATGAGGCACAGAAGGAGTTGAATAAAAAACTGAAGAAACTCGAACGCCAAGTGGCTGATTGTGAGGCTTCGATAGAAGAGACGGAAGCGGCAATATCTATTGTTGAAGCACAAATGGCAACTCCCGAAGGAGCCTCTGATATGCAACTCTATGAGCGGCATCAGAAATTGAAACAGCAGTTGGATGCTATCGTAGAAGAATGGGAACGTGTCTCGTTGGAGCTGGAAGACGCGAAAAAATGATAAATTATTATGTATGCAATATGAAAGTAACTAAGTATTTACCAATTCTTGCCGTATGCCTTATGACAACAGGATGTAACAGTAAGAAAGAGGCCGTGCTAACATCCGGTATCGACCTTGCTAATCTGGATACCATGGCTATGCCGGGTACAAGTTTTTATCAATACGCTTGTGGCGGTTGGGTTGCAGCTCATCCGCTGACTGACGAGTATTCACGTTTCGGAACATTTGATATGTTGCGTGAAAACAGCCGTGAGCAGTTGAAAACATTAATCGCCGAACTGGCTGCAAAGAAAGACAACGCACCGGGCAGTGCCGCTCAGAAAGTGGGTGATCTTTACAATATCGCCATGGATAGCGTGAAACTGAATCAGGAAGGGGTTGCTCCAATTAAAGCTGAACTGGAAGCGATCGACGCCCTCCAAGATAAAGGTGAAATTTATACGTACATCGCCGAAATTCAGAAGAAAGGAATTAATCCTTATTTTAGCCTCTATATCGGTGCTGATGATATGAACAGTTCGATGAATCTGGTTCAGACTTATCAGGGAGGTATTGGAATGGGACAACGCGATTATTATCTGGAGAATGACGAGCAAACAAAGAATATCCGTGATAAATATCAGGAACATATTGCCAAGATGTTTCAGTTGGCTGGTTATGATGAGGCTGCTGCACAAAAAGCTGTAAAAGCGGTGATGAATATTGAAACTCGTTTGGCCAAGTCAGCCCGTTCGCAGGTAGAGTTGCGCGACCCTCATGCTAATTACAATAAAATGGATATGGAGACGCTGAAAAAGAACTTCCCTACATTTGCCTGGGATGTTTACTTCACTACATCAGGCTTAAATGATCTGAAAGAAGTGAATGTTGGTCAGCCGGCAGCTATGAAAGAAGTGGCGGACGTTATTAATACAGTATCCCTCGATGAGCAAAAGCTATATCTTCAATGGAATCTGATTAACTCGGCAGCTTCTTACTTGAGTGATGACTTCGTAGCGCAGGATTTTGATTTCTACGGCAAGACAATGTCCGGCAAAAAAGAGATGCAACCTCGTTGGAAACGTGCTGTAAGTACGGTAGACGGTGCTCTCGGTGAAGTAGTAGGGCAGATGTATGTCGAGAAATACTTCCCGGCTGCTGCCAAAGAACGTATGGTAACGTTGGTGAAGAACTTACAGACTTCTTTGGGCGAACGCATCAATGCTCTTGAATGGATGAGCGAACCGACCAAAGCAAAGGCACAGGAGAAGCTGGCTACCTTCCATGTCAAGATCGGTTATCCCGATACCTGGAAAGATTACTCAGCCTTGGATATTAAAAACGATTCTTATTGGGCAAATATCGAACGTGCCAATGAATGGGGATATGCCGAGATGATTTCCAAAGCCGGCAAACCGGTAGATAAGGATGAATGGTTGATGACTCCTCAGACCGTTAATGCTTATTACAACCCGACAACCAATGAAATCTGCTTCCCGGCAGCTATCCTGCAACCTCCATTCTTTGATATGAATGCTGATGATGCAATGAATTACGGTGCTATCGGAGTTGTTATCGGTCATGAAATGACACATGGATTTGATGACCAGGGACGTCAGTATGACAAAGACGGAAACCTGAAAGACTGGTGGACGGAAGAAGATGCCAAGAAATTCGAGGAACGTGCTCAGGTAATGGTGAACTTCTTTGACAGTATTGAGGTCGCTCCAGGAGTACATGCAAACGGTAGCCTAACGCTGGGAGAAAACATAGCAGACCATGGTGGACTGCAAGTTTCTTATCATGCTTTCAAGAAAGCAATGGAAACCGCACCGTTGGAAGTTGTTGACGGATTTACACCGGAACAACGCTTTTTCCTTGCTTATGCAAATGTGTGGGCGGGAAATATTCGTCCGGAAGAAATTCTCCGTTTGACGAAACTCGATCCTCACTCATTAGGAAAATGGCGCGTGGACGGTGCATTACCTCATATTGCCAACTGGTACGAAGCATTCAATATCACCGAACAAGATTCCATGTTTGTACCAAAAGAAAAACGAGTATCTATCTGGTAATAAATTCTGAATAGAAACTGTATGCGCAAAGAAGCGTTGGCTTTTCCTCCGGAAGAGTCAACGCTTTTTTTTATTAATTCACACCTTATTATTACGTACGATAAACAATATTTCGTAACTTTGCGCGTCAAATACTTAATAAGCAATTCAATGTCAGAGTCTAAAAGAATAAAAACTGCACTGGTATCTGTATACCACAAGGAAGGTTTGGACGAAATTATTACCAAACTTCATGAAGAGGGAGTAGAGTTTCTGTCAACGGGGGGAACTCGTCAGTTTATTGAATCGTTGGGATATCCCTGTAAGGCGGTGGAAGATTTGACCACTTATCCTTCTATTTTGGGTGGTAGAGTGAAGACATTACATCCGAAGATCTTCGGAGGTATCCTTTGTCGTCGCGGTCTGGAACAAGATATGCAGCAGATTGAGAAATATGAGATCCCTGAAATAGATCTGGTAATTGTTGATTTGTATCCGTTTGAAGCAACTGTTGCTTCCGGTGCATCTGAAGCAGATATTATTGAAAAAATAGATATAGGCGGAATCTCTTTGATTCGTGCCGCAGCCAAAAATTACAACGATGTAATTATCGTAGCTTCTCAGGCTCAGTATAAGCCGTTGCTGGATATGTTAATGGAGCACGGAGCCACTTCTTCACTCGAAGAACGCCGTTGGATGGCAAAAGAAGCGTTTGCCGTTTCTTCTCACTATGATTCGGCTATCTTCAATTATTTCGATGCCGGCGAAGGTTCTGCCTTCCGTTGTTCGGTGAACAGCCAGAAACAACTTCGTTACGGTGAAAATCCACATCAGAAAGGTTATTTCTACGGAAACCTGGAGGCAATGTTCGATCAGATTCACGGAAAAGAAATTTCTTATAACAATCTTCTTGATATCAACGCTGCTGTTGACTTGATCGACGAGTTCGAGGATCTTACTTTCGCTATCCTGAAACATAATAACGCTTGCGGCCTGGCTTCCCGTCCTACTGTGTTGGAGGCTTGGAAAGATGCATTGGCAGGTGATCCTGTATCTGCTTTCGGTGGTGTACTGATTACTAACGGTGTCATTGACAAGGCAGCAGCAGAAGAAATTAACAAGATTTTCTTCGAAGTGATTATCGCACCGGATTATGATGTGGATGCACTCGAAATCCTGGGACAGAAAAAGAACCGCATCATTCTTGTACGTAAGGAGGCCAAACTGCCGAAGAAGCAGTTCCGTGCTTTGTTGAACGGCGTATTGGTGCAGGATAAAGATACTAATATTGAAACGGTAGCCGACTTGAAAACAGTGACCGACAAGACTCCTACTCCGGAAGAAGTAGAGGATATGCTGTTTGCTAACAAGATTGTCAAGAATAGTAAATCAAACGCTATTGTACTGGCGAAGGGTAAACAACTGTTGGCAAGCGGTGTGGGACAGACTTCACGTGTGGATGCATTGAAGCAAGCGATTGAAAAAGCTAAATCATTCGGTTTCGACCTGAATGGTGCAGTAATGGCTTCGGATGCTTTCTTCCCGTTCCCTGACTGTGTGGAAATTGCCGATAAAGAAGGAATTACAGCTGTAATTCAGCCGGGTGGTTCAGTGAAAGATGATTTGTCTTTTGCTTACTGCAATGAACATGGCATGGCAATGGTGACTACCGGTATCCGTCATTTTAAACATTAAAAACAAGAATCAAGAATGGGATTATTCTCTTTTACACAAGAAATAGCAATGGACTTGGGTACAGCCAATACCATTATCATCACGAACGGGAAAATCGTGGTGGATGAGCCTTCGGTTGTAGCCTTGGACCGCCGTACGGATAAGATGATCGCCGTAGGAGAAAAGGCGAAGTTGATGCATGAAAAGACCCACGAAAATATACGTACAATTCGTCCGTTGAGAGACGGGGTAATCGCTGACTTCTATGCTTGCGAGCAGATGATGCGTGGTCTGATTAAGCAGGTAAACACCCGCAATCATCTTTTCTCACCCTCTCTCCGTATGGTGATCGGCGTACCGTCGGGAAGTACGGAAGTTGAACTCCGTGCTGTTCGCGACTCTGCCGAGCATGCCGGTGGACGTGATGTCTATCTGATTTTCGAACCGATGGCTGCAGCTATCGGTATCGGTATTGACGTGGAAGCTCCGGAAGGAAACATGATTGTTGATATAGGTGGTGGCTCTACGGAGATTGCCGTTATCTCTTTGGGAGGTATCGTTTCCAACAACTCTATCCGTATTGCCGGTGATGACTTGACTGCGGATATTCAAGAATATATGAGCCGTCAGCATAATGTGAAGGTCAGCGAGCGTATGGCGGAACGTATCAAAATTAATGTAGGTGCGGCTTTGACCGAACTGGGTGAAGACGCTCCGGAAGATTATATCGTTCACGGTCCGAACCGTATTACTGCCCTTCCTATGGAAGTACCGGTATGTTATCAGGAAGTGGCTCACTGTCTGGAGAAATCGATTTCCAAGATTGAAACGGCTATCTTGAGTGCATTGGAGAATACTCCTCCCGAACTTTATGCGGATATCGTTCATAATGGTATCTATCTGGCCGGTGGTGGTGCGTTACTCCGTGGTTTGGATAAGCGACTGACTGATAAGATAAATATCCCGTTCCATATTGCGGAAGATCCTTTACACGCTGTTGCCAAGGGGACAGGGGTAGCATTAAAGAATGTAGATCGTTTCTCTTTCCTAATGAGATAAAATCACGGACTCTGATTCATGCGGAATTTAATAAACTTCCTTTTGAAATACAATTACTGGTTCCTCTTTGTCATATTGGAGGTAGCCAGTTTTGTTTTGTTATTTCGGTTCAACAATTACCAGCAGAGTGCTTATTTCACTTCTGCCAATACAGTTGTGGGGGCGGTTTATGAAGTTTCGGGAGGTATATCTTCCTATTTCCACCTGAAATCGGTCAATGAAGACCTGCTGGACCGGAATATGTTATTGGAAGAGCAGATCAATAATTTGGAAAAAGCGTTGAAAGAACGTCAACTCGATTCTATCGCGGTGAACAGTATCCGGAAGATGCCTCAGAAAGATTATCAGCTGTTTAAGGCACGTGTGATTAAGAATAGCCTGAACCTGGCTGATAATTATATAACGCTTGATAAAGGTTCTTCTTCCGGCATTCATTCCGAAATGGGCGTTGTAGACGGAAATGGGATTGTGGGAATTGTTTACGAAACATCTCCTTCCTATTCGGTGGTGATTTCTGTACTGAATAGCAAATCAAACATCAGTTGCAAGATTGTAGGAAGCGATTATTTTGGTTATCTGAAGTGGGAACACGGAGATTCGCGATACGCTTATCTGAAAGATTTGCCTCGTCATGCCGAGTTTAATCTGGGAGATACCGTAGTGACAAGCGGTTTCTCGACTGTATTTCCCGAAGGAATTATGGTGGGGACGGTGGATGATATGTCCGACTCTCATGATGGATTATCCTATCTGCTGAAGATCAAGCTGGCTACCGATTTCGGCAAGCTTAGTGATGTACGGGTGATAGCGCGGAACGGTCAGCAGGAGCAGAAAGAACTCGAAAACAAGACAACGAAACAATGATTATTACCTATATACATAGAATCGGTTGGTTTATCGGGTTGGTGCTTCTTCAGGTGCTAATTCTGAATAATGTGCATATAGCCGGATATGCTACGCCTTTTCTCTATATTTATTTTATTTTGAAGTTCAATTCCGGCACTTCCCGGAATGAACTGATGTTGTGGGCCTTCTTTTTCGGGCTTACCATTGACGTGTTTTCCGATACTCCGGGAATGAATGCAGCAGCAACCGTGTTGCTTGCTTTTCTTCGTCCTTCTTTATTGCGTTTGTTCACTCCCCGCGATAATCAGGACAATCTCGTACCTTCTTTCAAGAGTATGGGAATCACTCCTTTTCTGAAATATACTACTGCAAGTGTTTTTATACATAGTCTGGCTTTACTCTCTATTGAGTTCTTCTCGTTTTCCGGCATTTGGCTGTTGCTGCTGCGGGTGGCATTGTGTACTGTTCTGACTGTAACTTGTATTGTAGCTGTGGAAGGCATAAGGAGATAGCGATGGCAAAAGATTATAGACTGGAGAAACGGAAATTTGTTATCGGGGGAATTGCACTGTCTATTGTGCTGATTTATCTGATCCGTCTTTTTGTATTGCAGATTACTACCGATGATTATAAGAAGAACGCCGATAGCAATGCGTTCCTGAATAAAATTCAATATCCTTCGCGCGGAGCTATCTATGACCGTACAGGTAAGTTGCTGGTTTTTAACCAGCCTGCTTATGATATAACGATTGTCCCGAAAGAAGTAGAGAACTTGGATACACTCGACCTGTGCCAGTCGTTGAATATTACTCGTGCTCAATTCCTGAAAATCATGAGCGACATGAAAGACCGTCGCCGGAATCCGGGATATTCCAGATACACTAATCAATTGTTTATGTCGCAACTTTCGGCGGAAGAATGTGGCGTCTTTCAGGAGAAGTTGTTTAAATTCCGTGGCTTCTATATCCAGCGGCGTACGATTCGCCAATATTCTTATGATGCTGCCGCGCACGCCTTGGGTGATATTGGAGAAGTCTCGGCAAAAGAAATGGAAGCCGATGAAGAAGGCTACTACATTCGTGGCGATTATGTCGGCAAGTTGGGTGTAGAGAAATCGTATGAGAAGTATCTGCGTGGAGAGAAAGGCATTGAAATTCTGCTTCGTGATGCTCACGGACGTATTCAGGGGCATTATATGGACGGAGAATATGACCGTCCTTCCGTACCCGGAAAGAACTTGACACTCAGTTTGGATATTGACTTGCAGATGTTGGGTGAACGGTTACTGAAAAATAAGATCGGAAGTATTGTTGCTATTGAGCCGGAGACAGGAGAGATTCTTTGTCTGGTATCTTCGCCGAATTACGACCCGCATTTGATGATTGGCCGTCAGCGTGGAAAGAACCATCTGATGTTGCAGCGTGATAAGATGAAACCGCTTCTGAATCGTGCATTGATGGGAGTATATCCTCCGGGTTCTACTTTTAAGACGGCACAGGGATTAACTTTTTTGCAGGAAGGCATTGTGACTGAGCAGGGTCCTTCTTTCCCTTGTTCGCGCGGTTTCCATTACGGCAGGCTGACGGTGGGATGTCATGCCCACGGAGCACCGATACCACTTATTCCTGCTATTGCTACATCGTGCAACTCTTATTTTTGTTGGGGACTGTTCCGTATGTTCGGCGACCGTAAATACGGTTCACCGCAAAACGCAATTACAGTCTGGAAAGATCACATGGTTTCCCAAGGCTTCGGTTATAAGTTAGGTGTTGATTTGCCCGGAGAGAAACGTGGTTTGATTCCGAATGCACAGTTCTATGATAAGGCTTATCGCGGCCATTGGAATGGACTGACGGTAATCAGTATTTCGATCGGGCAGGGAGAAATTCTGGCTACTCCTCTCCAGATAGCCAATCTGGGTGCAACGATTGCCAATCGCGGATATTTTATCACACCGCATATTGTGAAGGAGATTCAAGATAATCAGTTGGATAGTATTTATCGTACGCCACGTTATACTACAATTGAGAAACGGCATTATGAATCGGTGGTGGAAGGGATGCGCGGAGCTGCCACAGGCGGAACTTGCCGTATGTTGTCGGTAATGGTTCCGGACTTGGAAGCTTGTGGAAAGACGGGTACGGCACAGAACCGCGGACATGACCATTCTGTATTTATGGGCTTTGCGCCGATGAACAAGCCGAAGATAGCCATTGCTGTGTATGTGGAGAATGGAGGTTGGGGAGCTACATACGGAGTACCTTTCGGGGCATTGCTTATGGAGCAGTACTTGAAAGGCAAACTATCTCCCGAGAATGAATTGAGAGCAGAAGAATTTAGTAACAGAGTGATATTGTATGGTAACGAGGAACGATAGTTTGTGGAAATCACTGGATTGGGTAACGATTTGCATTTACCTGCTTCTGATTGTCGGCGGGTGGTTCAGTGTCTGTGGAGCCAGCTATGACTATGGTGATCGTGACTTCCTCGACTTCTCTACCCGTGCCGGCAAGCAATTTGTCTGGATTATCTGTTCCTTCGGTCTCGGTTTCGTGTTGTTGATGTTGGAAGACCGGATGTATGATATGTTCGCGTACATTATATATATAGGAATGATAATTTTGCTTATCGTTACTATTTTTATCGCGCCGGATACCAAAGGCTCCCGTTCTTGGTTGGTAATGGGGCCTGTCAGCCTGCAGCCAGCCGAGTTTGCCAAGTTTGCTACCGCATTGGCATTGGCCAAATATATAAACTCCTATTCATTCAGCATAAAGAAAGAGAAATGTGCTCTGGTACTGGGTTTTATTATCCTCCTTCCGATGTTGTTGATTATCGGTCAGCGGGAGACAGGTTCTGCCTTGGTCTATCTTGCTTTCTTCTTGGTGCTTTACCGGGAGGGAATGCCGGGTGTGGTACTTTTTTCGGGGGTATGTGCGGTCATCTATTTTGTGGTAGGCATCCGCTTCGATGAAGTATTCATAGCCGATACACCGACTCCGTTGGGAGAGTTTATTGTGTTGCTGCTGATCTTATTATTTGCCGGTGGTATGGTGTGGGTATACCGCAAGCGGTGGGAACCTGCCCGGAATATTATCGGAGGAAGTTTGATTGTCTTGCTTATCGCTTATCTGATATCCGAATATTGGATCCATTTCAGTCTGGTCTGGGTGCAGTGGGGGCTTTGTGTCGTTGTGGTAGGTTATTTGATTTACTTGGCATTGAGCGAGCGTCAGCGCTCTTATTTCCTGATTGCTTTATTCTCAATCGGCTCCATTGGATTCTTATATTCCAGTAACTATGTCTTCGATAATATATTAGAGTCGCATCAGCAAATCCGTATTAAAGTAGTATTGGGTTTGGAAGAAGATTTAACCGGTGCCGGCTACAATGTAAACCAGTCCAAGATTGCTATCGGTTCCGGCGGATTGACAGGGAAAGGCTTTTTGAACGGAACGCAAACCAAATTGAAATACGTCCCTGAGCAGGATACCGACTTCATTTTCTGTACGGTGGGAGAGGAACAAGGGTTTGTAGGTTCGGCCGCGGTCTTGCTGGCTTTTCTTATTTTGATATTGAGATTGATATTCCTTTCCGAAAGGCAACCGTCTGCTTTCGGTCGCGTATATGGGTATTCGGTCGTGAGTATTTTCCTCTTTCACCTATTTATCAATATAGGGATGGTGTTAGGGCTGACTCCTGTAATTGGTATCCCATTACCCTTCTTTAGTTACGGAGGTTCTTCTTTATGGGGATTTACGATATTGCTGTTTATTTTCCTGCGGATAGATGCAGGGCGCGGCAGGAGACTCTAGTTCGTTTATTTTCTAATTCTCCTGTCTTTCAATTCGGATACCAATGTCATTGATTCCGGACAACTTCTCATCTTTCATCCCGTTCATAATTTTGAAGGTGTAATTAGCAGGATACAAAGGACGTACGGATTTGATAAAGACCGCTGATTGATAGATACTTCCCCAGCCATTTCCGATCCACCTTCCCGTGGAATCAGCCAGGTTTATAGTAATAGTATCCGTCCGCCATACCGTAGAGTCTTGCAGGTTTTGACTGATAAATAGATGCAGGTTATGATAAGGGTAATCTGTTCTGTTGCGAACCTCCGCGAATAATCTGAGTGTAGGCGGAATACTGTCGGTGACAGGAATCAGAAAAGAGAGTGTATCACTCTTTCCCCACCCTTCGTCGGGAAGGGACTGATAGGAGTGATACACGGTATTCTCATTGCAGGCAGCCATTAGGCAAATACCGAGCAGACAGAATAAACTATTCCTGAGAAGGCTTTTCATTATTTTGCGGTTTCGCTTGATTTGGGTTTCTTTCCGGTCTGGGTTCTGGTCTTGCAGGGCGTTCACGTTCCTGACCTTGCGGGCGTTCCTGGTTTTGTGGCCGTTCCTGTCTTCTCTCCGGACGTCTGTTCTCATTATTCCGTCCCTGGTTTTGTCCTCTGTTCCGGTTGTTATTATTATTTCTTGGTCTGTTTTCCCGATCTCCTCTGTTTCCGTTTTCCGCAGGTTGTGGACGACCCTCGTTTTCCCGTTGCGGTTGCTGCGGACGATTAATCCCTTCTACTTGTTGTTGCGGTCGGTTGTTGGGAGTTCCTTTTTTCTTTTTCTTGTTTCGGTTGGCGTTATTGCCTTCCTTACTGTTATTACGGCTACGGTCGAAACGGGTTACACTTTCCTGTTCCAACAAGTCTATCGGTTTCTTCGGCTCCGCTTTCCTTTCTTCTTCAAGCAGGCTGTCCGGTTTCATACCCTTCTTATTCATGCCGATCACTTCAAAAGCACGTTTCCCGCTAATAGTGACTAAGTTGGCAGGGAAGTTCTTATCTGTAGAATAAGAAACTTGGTTGCTGAGGATGTCGGCCTTGAAGAAATAGAAAGTACCATCCTTGGTTTCCAGCTCAATCTCTTTAGAAGGCAGACGTTTCTGTGCTTCTACGTAACAGTCTACTTCGTAGTTCAGGCAGCATTTCAGTTTTGCACACTGTCCGGCAAGTTTCTGGGGGTTGAGTGAGATATCCTGGAAACGTGCGGCGCTGGTAGATACGGAAACAAAACTCGTCATCCAGGTAGCACAACAAAGTTCACGTCCGCAAGGACCGATTCCACCGATACGTCCGGCTTCCTGACGGGCACCGATCTGCTTCATCTCGATGCGTACTCGGAAAGCTTCGGCTAATACCTTAATCAGTTGGCGGAAGTCTACCCGTTCGTCGGCGATGTAATAGAAGATAGCCTTGTTACCGTCTCCTTGATATTCCACATCTCCGATTTTCATGTTCAGATTCAAGTTCAATGCAATCTGGCGTGCACGGATCATGGTAGCGTGTTCTTTATCTTTTGCTTCGTTGAACTTCTCCATGTCCACCGGTTTGGCTTTCCGGTAGATTCGTTTGATTTCCGCATCCGCTTTGAAGTTGGCTTTCTTCATTTGCAGGGGGACAAGTCTGCCGGTAAGAGTTACTACGCCAATGTCATGTCCGGGGGCAGCTTCAACGGCAACAATGTCTCCCTTTTCCAGTTTGATTTTATTGCTGTTGCGATAATACCCTTTGCGGGTATTTTTGAATTGTACCTCTACCATATCACTTTCTTCCGCATTGCCCGGTATGTCTGCCAGCCAATCGTAGGTGTTCAGCTTTTTATCTTGGCGGGAGCATCCTTTGCAACAAAGGCTGCCGCTCCCATTATGAAGTTTATATTCCATAGTTTATATATTTATTATTGCTTCAACAGTACGATCATCTTCAATGAGAAGTCGAAAAATACCATTTTAGCATTTACATTCTGTTCAATATGCAGTTGTGCTTCGCTTAGCTCGTCCATGATACCCATGACGTTACGTTCGTTGACGAAAGGAGCAAAGCGGATTGCAAAATTCTGTTCGTTGATAGTCATATAAGTAAGGTCGCGTTGATGCAGGTTGAAGATAAAGTTCTCCCGAATCATGCGCTGGCAATATTCCAGAAAGTTCTTCTGCCGTTCGCGTCCCATACCTGCCACTTGCTCGCTCCACATCTTCATCTCCCTGATTTTCCGTTGATAAGACAACCACATCAGGCTGACGAATAAATCAAAGAACTGTTGGTTCTCCTCGTTCAGATGAATTGTTTCAAGCGCTTTTATAAAATTACCGTTTGCCAGGTGGGCAATGGAAAGACTGTCGGCAGGCTGAATGCTATATTTTGACTGTAATATCCGGTCGATACTGGCTTCGTCAATCTTCCGAACATTCATACGCTGTGTACGGCTCAGAATAGTCGGCAGAATCATATCCGGCGCTTCCGATACAAGCAGGAAAACCGTCTTCTCGGGTGGTTCTTCCAGTAATTTCAGCAATTTATTGGCACATACCGGGTGCATTTTTTCCGGTAGCCATACAATCGTAATCTTAAATCCGCCTTCACTGGATTTCAGACTGAGCTTCTTCAATATCTCGTCACTCTCTTTGGCATAAATCAATGCTTGCGAGTTTTCGGCGTCCATTTCGTTCAGCCAGTGATTGAGATTGAAATAGGGATTGTTGATAACAAACGGCCGCCAGTCGGCGATATAATCATCGCATACCTCCTTTTTCCCCTTCGCACTTTTGACGATCGGGAAAACAAAATGTACGTCCGGATGTACCAGCTTATTGAATTTTACGCAGGACGGACAGACGCCGCAAGCATCAGTCTCGCCCCGGTTGGTGCAGCTGATATAACGTGCGTAAGCAATAGCTAACGGCATTTTTCCGACTCCTTCCGGGCCGCAGATGAGCTGGGCGTGCGGAATCCGTCCCTCTCTCACTTCCTGAATGAGCCGTCGCTTGATTTCTTCTTGTCCGATTACGTCTCTAAAAAACATATCAATAAATGATTTTGGCTACTTCTTTGATACTGTCTACTGCTCCGATAGAGTAGAAATGAATACTTGG
>ENA-OXGJ01000577-OXGJ01000577.1-human-gut-metagenome-genome-assembly--contig:-NODE-577-length-14588-cov-7.649763_pt1 | contig 14588 bp, 9 predicted proteins | sample MGYA00249835_ERZ652264 | MGnify/ENA primary metagenome ERZ652264 (study PRJEB26925, sample SAMN05826844) | human gut metagenome | biome: ENVO:2100002; feature: ENVO:00000062; material: ENVO:00002003... | reverse complement strand
TCTGCCTTGCACCTTTTATAATTAACGGAAGTCTTTCTTCATTTTTTTTCCACTCTAACAGATACTCATCTATCTTTCTTTTTAAATACATAGAACCGCCTCCTTCTTCAAAGCTATCACGTTTTATGAGGATTTGTCAATTTATTTTTCACGTTTTATGAGCCTTTATTCATAATATTTTCACGTTTTTAACTCAATTTCTCATCTTCGCACTACATCATAGACATTCCATCTCCACATACAGAAAAATGTCCCAGGTTAGCTACCAAGGACATTTTTCGTGTTTTTATACTTACAATATACAATTTTTTAGTCATACCGTTAGAGTTCACTTGAAACAATACTATTAACTCACCTCACGTAATAGCTTCAAATTCTCTTTATTTATCCTCTGAATGTAATGCTGCAAAATCTCCATTATAAAGTCGACTGTCTTTATACTTATAAAACGGTGCATGGAAAAAATGAACCTTTTCAACTTTTGCCTGTAATTCACCAGATAAAATCATTTCCCCACATGTCAGTGTTTCTTCTGCTTTTTCAATTGGAATCAGACAATGCCCACCGCCACAGATGTCAAATGAATCTTTTCTTGCAAAAATTCTTTTTCCAGCCTCATACCATTCCTTCAGTAAAGCCTCTCGATCCTTGGCCGGAGCACAGATCAGTTCCAAATCATTTACACTGTCACCGGAAAACAAAATTCTATCCTCTTCATCCAGAATACATACAGATCCAGCCGTATGTCCTGTCATCTCATATATAACTAGCTTTTTATCTCCAAGGTCAAAAATGTCCCCTTCTTTCATAAAACGAAACTCTGGTTTCTTATCATTTTTTAGTTCTTCCGCAATACTCAAGCTTCCAGGTGCAACAGCACCGGCACTTTCCATATTCTTTAAATATCTTTCTCGATCTTCTACCTTTATATTCAGCGCAGCCTGATAATCTCTTTCATTAATATAAGCCTCTATAAACTGACCACATCCGCCAGCATGGTCTACATGTCCATGAGTAATCAGCACAACATAGGGATTGTCTACCAAAGACTCTACCAGCCCCTTAAAATCACCGATTCCAGTTCCTGCATCAATTACTGCAGACATTTTACTACCCTTTACTACATACATGGCATTCAATCCACTCTCATCAACATGCCAAACACCTTTTTTTATTTCATTTACAGTCCAACACATATTTTCTATCTCCTTTTTCCGTATTAACCGTCACTATTCATCACAGCCAGTAAAACTTAACCTTTCACCGCTCCCTCAGTTACACCTTTAATAATGTGCTTCTGACAAAGAACATAAAAAATAATTACCGGAATAATTGCCATAACAAGCGCCGCAGAACCAAGATTCCATTTCTTTGTGTAAGCACCAAAGAACAGATAAGTCCGAAGAGGAAGAGTTTGCGTTCCACTTCGGTTGATTGTCAACGATGGGAGTAAATAATCATTCCAAAGAGACATAACATTCAAGATTGCAACGGTTACTGCAATTCCCTTAATCAGGGGCAACACAATTGTAAAGAATATTCTTGGCTGGCTGGCACCATCAATTGACGCAGCCTCTTCTAACTCTACCGGAACATTTTTCATAAATCCATGGAACAAAATGATCGACATAGAAGAACCAAATCCAAGATTTACAAGCATCAGTCCTGGCATATTAATCATATTTAATTTTCCCATTTCTGCCAGTAATGGAAGCATAACACACTGAAATGGAACAAGCACTGCAACAGAAAAAATGGTAAATATCAGTTTGCTTGTTTTTGTCTTATATCGTACCAGTACCCACGCTGCCATAGAACAGCAGATCACGTTTGCAACCGTTACCGTACAGGTTATGATCAGGGAATTTTTGATGGCATTCAGGTAATCCAGTTCTTTGAACGCTGAAATATAATTGTCCAAATTCAGTGTCTTAGGAAGCTGGAGAACACTAATATAAATTTCTTTTAAAGATTTAAATGAGTTAATAAACAATAATAAAATCGGGAAGATAAAAAATGCTGCCAGTATAATACAACACAAGATAATCACTGTTTTAGAGATTATTTTTTTCCTCTGCATTACATCTCCACCTCCTTAGATTTGGTAAACATCAGCTGGCTTACTGTAATAAGTGCAACTACAACAAGGAAGATAATTCCTTTTGCCTGTGCCATTCCATACATGTTTCTTGAAAATGCTGTATTACAAATATCCATAGTAAGCATTTCTGTAGATTTCGCCGGGCCACCTCCAGTTAAAGTCAGATTCTGGTCATACAGTTTAAAACAATTTGTAAGAGTAAGGAAAAGTCCAATAGTAAAAGCAGGCATCATCAATGGAAGCTTAATTTTCCAGAAACACTGAAAAGAACTTGCACCATCAATTCTCGCAGACTCCAATAGATTTTCCGGAATATTCTGTATCTGTGCAATGTAGATCAGCATCATATATCCACTCATCTGCCATACAACAAGAATAACCAAACCCCAAAAACCTGTAGACTTAGTAGAAAGCCAATCACAAAGCCAGTTAATTCCAAGAAGCTCTCCAACACTGTCAAATACATCACAAAAAATAAACTGCCATGCAAATCCTACCAGCACACCACCTACCAGATTAGGCATAAAGAAAATACTTCTAAATAAATTTTTTCCCTTTATATTCTGAGTTACCAACATAGCAGTTGCAAATGCAACCGCATTTACCGCTATCACTGTTATAATTACAAATTTAAAAGTAAAAACAAAAGCATTTTGAAAGTAAATATCATGAAATGCACTGATGTAATTGTCCAGGAAAACAAAATCACAATTTGAATGGAGTCCGTCCCAGTCTGTAAAAGAATAATAAATACCTGTTATTGTAGGAATTACAACAGCAATACAAAAAGTAATCAAACAGGGAGCAAGAAAAAGCCAGAATATTTTTTTCGATTTACGCATATCGTTTCCTCCATAAAAGGACAGCCAGAGTGTTTTCCGGCTGTCCTGAAATTTTTCTTTATCTCATTTCTGCCCAGTTTGCTTTTGCTTCTTCAACAACAGCATCCCACTCTTTTTCTCCGGCAATATAGCTCTGGATTCCAGCGCCTAATAAATCAGACCAACCATCTGGATAACCACCAAATACTAATGAGAAAGTATTTCCTTCTTTTGCATATGGTTCACATGCAAGACTGATTACGTTTTCAGATGGAAAATCTGCAAAATTATCAAATGGAAGACTGATATTAGAAGTAATTAATGCTTTTCCTTCATCAGACATAAGCAGCCAATTTACAAAATCTTTTGCAGCAGCTTTTTTTGCATCATCTGAATTCTTGTTGACAACAAAATAGGAAGCAATACCATAACAGATATTATCTTCGTCCACTCCCTTTAAAGGCATTGGAAGAACGCCAATGTTCTCACGAAGTTCCGGATCAATTTCATCGATTACAGGAGCAACCCACTGCCCCATCTGAATAACAGCTGTTTTTCCAATACAGAAGGAACCGCCCATTGCACTATCATAATCAACTCCAACCAATGCTTCTGGTTTGTCTGCATCAGGAGAATATTTTACCATCAGATCAATATAGTCCTTTAATGCATCTGCATATTTAAAATCAAGAGACTTCGCTTTATAAGTTTCAAATGCAGTTCCAAACTCTGCCTGAATTGCCGGATTTGCACCATGATTTGCAAGTACCCATGATTCTGCCGCCGGAAGTGAAACAACCGCTTCAAGATCTGGGAACTGATCTGCAAGTTCTCCTGCATCAATAGCATCCTGAACTTTGCCAAAAGCTGCATCAATATCATCGTAACTCTTTAATGTAGAACCATCAATGCCACAAGCCTCAAAAACAGCTTTGTTATACAGCAGACCATAGCACACTACACCTGATGGTGCACCAACTATTGCATCCCCAACTTTACAGTCACTGACATTGTTTTCATATATATGCTCCACCCATGGCTGGTCACTAAGATCTTCAATCATATCGCCAAATGTATCAAAATCTGATGCACCTTCAATAACCACAAGATCCGGTGCCTGACCACTTGAAATTTCAGCCTTTAATGTAGAACGCCAGTCTGTACCGCCGCCAACAAGTTCAAGATTAATTTTCACGTTCGGATGAACTTCATTGTAAGCAGCGATTTCCTTCTCATACAGTTCTTTTCCTTCTACAGAATAATTATAATATGTAATCTCGGCATCCTCAAGCTCTTGATATTCATAATCTCCGGATGACTTTCCTTCTGCGTACACTGCAGATACATTTCCGGCAAATAAACCTGCTGTTGTTGCCATTGCCAACAAGGTACTGATTACTCTCTTTCTCATAAATAAAAACCTCCTGTTCTTTGATGTCTTTATTATATTCTCATTTATAGTATTTTTCGATTCCAGAATAATGACATCCTATACCAAATTTTTTACCACCTCTTTTTTTCCGAATCTCATATGTTATAATAAAAAAGCAGAATAATTTGATACATTTATAAGAAAGAGGTTTGTATGAAACAAAAAATAACTCGCCCCGTCAGTATTCGAATCAAATACACACGTTATGTGATTCCTATCTTACTAATCACATTTCTCTCCATCGGAGCAATTGATACCATATTTTATTTTCATTCTGTGAAGGAATCCTCCGAACATGAACAAACAGCCTACTCTAATACGGCGCTCACATCACTGGAATCCTATTTTTCTCAGTTTACCTCCGATTCCAGTATCTTTTTCTATAAAAATGCAACACAGAACAATCTTATAAATATAACACAGGATGATGGGCTGGAATTCCAACAACTTTTATTAAACGATGCTCCCTATTATCCTTCTTTAAGCATGAACTATTCAGATAATGTATTTTTTATCACTAACAACGGAAAGCTGATTTCAACAACCAACTACTCATCACAGCTGGTATCCGATCTTTCTCCCTCTTACATTACAGAGATTCTGAAAAAAGGTGATGATTTTCACGGATTACCTTTTCTCTTTGGGAGTACTGATGATTCAGATAAATTGTACATATGTAGAAATATTTATCAATGGACTGGAAAAACTGAAACTACAGGAAAGAATCGTCTTGGTACACTAATCGTAGAACCCAAGGCTACTGTTTTTGACAAAATCTTTTCCCTTAATAGTAACGTGTACCAATTTGTTTTAATTGATAATAATCATCATATTTTTAGAAATACTACTGAACTTTCAGAACAGAACATTTTTGAGCTCGTAGAAAATAAACGTCTGAATACACAGACGTATAAATATACAGCATCTTCTTTTTCCACCAGCATAAATAATCTGCAATTATTGCTGATAACTAATCAGTCATTAGTTTATAAAAATGCCCGGATGTTTGTAATCCTGTTGCTTTTCCCCTCTATTCTTGCTCTGATTGCAATCATCGGAGCAACACGCTTTATCTCCCGGAGCATAGCAGATGAATTTGACTATTTTATGGAAAAACTGAATAAAACAAAAGCGATCAATAATGATGCATTTATCCATATGGAGAGTTCCATTGAATTTTCCCAGTTATCCAATGTATACAATCAGACTCTTTCACGTATCCATGCATTATCTGAAAAGATCCATGAACAGGAAATTCTTACAAAAAACATTGAAATTGAGAGCCTCCAGGCACAGATCAATCCTCACTTTCTTTACAATACTTTAAATTGTATTTCCGGCCTGGTAGATATGGATAGAAAAGAAGAATGTCATCATGCTCTGACTGCACTTGCAGATATTGAACGCATGTCCCTGAAAGGCAAGCCATTCAGCACCATAGAAGAAGCTTTGTATTATGTAAAAGAATATACCTATATACAGAAGCTCCGTTTCGGAGATAATCTGTCCATTTTAATTGATATTCCCAAATCACTATACCATTACTATATTCCCAAACTGATCATCCAGCCTCTAATCGAAAATGCAGTGATCCACGGAACATCAAAAATCTCTGACAAAGGTATCATTGCCATTCTTGGAAGTACCAATGGTACCAACCTTCAGATTTGTGTAAAAGATAACGGTCCAGGTTTTTCCCGGGAATTTCTTGAATATTTTTCCAAAAGTTTTCAGCAAAAGCCAGCCACCTCTTATGGCATTTACAATATTGATAAACGACTAAAGCTCTATTACGGCGAAGATCATGGACTGATCCTACAGAATAATGAAAACAGCGGAGCATGTATCATAGTCCGCCTTCCTTTGAAACTAGTAGAAAAACCAATTGAGAAAGCAGGAAATTTGAAATGAAAATATTACTTGTTGACGATGAATCAATTGCACTTCAGACCATGGAAAATATAATCCGGCAGTCTGACTTTAAATCCCATACCATCCTGACAGCTTCTAATGCAGCAGATGCCTGGACCATCATTCAGACAGAGAATCCAGATATTCTGTTTTCGGACATTCAAATGCCCTGTGAAAACGGAATTAGTCTTCTTCAGAAAATATCCGAATCACAGCTAAAACTGCTGGTCATCTTTGTCTCCGGATACTCTGAATTTTCTTATGCACAGGCAGCTTTGAAATATGATGCTTTTGATTACCTTCTCAAGCCACTGAACAGTGAGGTATTTCTTTCCTGTCTAAAGAAAGCCATAAATGCAATTCAGGAACAGGAAAATATGGAAAAGCAGAAAAAAATGCTTTCCAAATTTTTTAAGGAAAATCAAAGTCTTTTGAAAAAACAGTTTATAGAAACTTTGCTGATTAATCCTGTTACCAGTTTTTCACCAGAACAGCTCCGACAATGTCTCTCACTTGGTCTAAACCCGGATCTATTTTATTTAATTGGGGTTAAGTGTAACACTACGAACAGGATGAACATCCTCCAGAATCAGGAATACTATATTTCTTATTCTCTGTCTAAGAAGATCAATAAAGATTATGAGGGCATTGCATCCTGTTATATTGGAAACATTGTATATATTCTCATGCCTGTTACATCTGCTGATCCTATTGCTGAAGCCAAAAGTCTGGCCCATTCACTTGTCTGCTATACCAGGGAAAAACTTTTTTCTTCTATCACAATCGGAATCAGTGAACTTGGCAATTCTATTCAACAGTTTCCAAAGCTCAATAAACAGATACAGTATTGCTTTTCCTATAAAGCTTCCGATATTGTTTCACTAGAAGACAGCATTTTATTTTTTGCAGAAATAAATGATTACAATTCCAGTATTATTGAGATTAACGAGATCATTTCCAATCTGATCAATGCCATTCAGACACGTAATCTTTGTGATGCGCTGGAAATCGGAGATGCTTTTTTTTCACTGATACAGAATGAAAATCTGCTCAATCAGCAGGATGCTATCAAACTAGTAGAATTAAACCTCCATATCCAGCTTAAAAATTTCCTGGATGACTCTAAAGATAGTAATTACCTTACTACTCCGATCACACGCTATTGTATGGAACAACCTTGCAGCGAACACAGCAGAACTGTTTTTTCCAACTGTATTAAAAACATCATCCAGGAGCTGTCCAGTGTCACCACACGAAACACAGGGATAATCGTCAATGCTGTTATAGAATACATACATAAAAACTACGAAAAACAAATTGGATTAAATGATGCCGCAGAATTTATAAACCGTAATAGCTCCTATATTTCCCGATTACTCAAGAAAGAACTTTCCATGGGCTTTTCACAACTTCTCACAGAACGCCGAATGGAAGCCGCTAAGGATCTTCTTGCCCATACTACCATGAAAGTATCTGATATTTCAGAAAAAGTAGGCTATACTTCTACCAAGTATTTTAACCAGGTTTTTTATGCTAATTTCCAGATGACGCCTACAGACTATCGTTTTATCATGAAACAGTTGTAACATTCTTTCAAAGACCGCCCACCAGAAATATATCCTAAGAGACTGTCTGACAAACAAAAGGTGCTGACCTGGTTCTGATTCCTACTGTCCCCCAGGCAGCACCTTTTAAAATGTTTAATGTTAATGCTTTTACTTTCCACAGCACTCCACAATGGCTTTTTCCACGTCTTCTATCTGGAAAGGTTTTGCCAGATGTGCATTCATGCCGGCTGCGAGACATCTTTTTGCATCTTCCTCAAATGCATTTGCAGTCATTGCAATGATCGGAATTGTTTTTGCATCTGCCCTGTCCACGGCACGTATGGCTTTTGTTGCTGCAATACCATCCATAACAGGCATCATGACATCCATCAATATGGCATCAAAGGTTCCCGGAGGATTATTTTCGAAGTGCTCCACCGCCTGTCTGCCGTTTTTTGCAACTGTAACCTTCGCACCGTCATCTGTCAGCAGCATTTCTATGATTTCAGCATTAAGCTCATTATCCTCGGCTGCCAGCAGATGCAATCCACGAATATCATATTTCTCAGCAATTTCCTCATCCTTTTTCTGTTCCTGGGCAATCTCAAATGGAATGATAATGACAAACACAGATCCAACTCCCACCTGACTTGTCACTTCAATACTTCCATTCATCTGCTCAATCAAGCCTTTAGTGATCGCCATTCCCAGACCGGTTCCCTGATAAACACTACGGGCATCTGTTTTTTCCTGTGAGAACGGATCAAAAATATGACTCAGGAACTCCGGACTCATCCCTATACCTGTATCAGAAATCGTCCATCTGTATGTACAGATTCCATCATGTACATCTGCAGCCTCCATTACCGTAGTGATCTTTCCTCCCGGCCGGTTATACTTAATACAGTTTCCATAGATGTTCAGAAAAATCTGGCGAAGATGCAGTGAGCTTCCATAGACATAAGGATAAGGGATATTCTCCTTATTTTTCTCATAAATCCACTGAATATCCTCATCTGCTGCCTTGTGAGTGATAATACTCTCAATCTCATAGACCAGATCTTTAAGACAGATATATTCATGAGTCAGAACAATATGACCTTCCTCTATTTTACTCATCTGCAGAACATCATTGATAAGAGAGAGCAGATAATTCGCTGCTATCTTCATCTTTTTATGATTTTCCTGTATCAGTTCCTTATCCTCAAAATGAGTCTCGTCAATCTTTAACAGACCAATAATACCATTCAGAGGTGTCCTGATATCATGGCTCATTCGGCTGAGGAAATTCGTTTTTGCCCTGCTCTCGGCACGCATCTCATTGAATGCTGCCTGAAGGCGCGCCTGTTCCTGCTCATCCCGTTCATGTCTCTGTGTGGTATCCTGAAGCAGAATGATCGCATAGATCATAGGCACCTCAGCAAGAATTTCTGTATCAAACACCACCATCCTGGTCATAAGAACTGTTTTCTGTACCCAGCGGATACTTCCATCATCTTCGCGGGCACAATATTCCACAGACATATTGGTTTCTCCGTTCTCAAACCTCTTACGAAGCTTTTCGCAATTATCTGTCATACAGTAACCGGCAATTGTTTCCTGAGTAATTTTTTTCTCATATTCCCAGCAATAATCCTGATAAGAACATGGAAGCGGGTAGTCCATAAAAAGTTCCCGGCTCTTCTGTTCTTTTCCATTCAATACGATTCTTCTTTCCAGAACATCCTTTGTCAGATTTACTGTATAGATCACATCTGACAATTCCAGAAGCGCATCCACATAGCTGTCATTTTCCAGGATTGACTGTTTCAGTTGTTCATAATAGAGCTGAAGCTGCTCTTTTGCACCTGTCTGACCTTCAGAAGTCTTTCGGATGGTTTCAAATGCCAGAAGAAAATGATGCAGCTTTTTGTCCTCATCCCAGTCCACCGGAATCAGTGTCAGGCGGTTATATGCCCCCTGTTTTCCGATATTATACTCATATTCCAGCACGTCTTCCTTCGTATGCATCTTCTTTTGAAGCTCCGAAATCTGCAGCCCTTCGCGGATATCTGCCTGACAGGACTTTTCAATCTGTTCCTCTATGATCTGTTCCACAGCACCGGAATATGCACCATCAGAGGCCAGGAAAAAATTCTCACTGGAACGGATTGCCCGATAAGTATCCATCCTGGCATCACAGTACAGACAATCCGAGAAATTACTGCCATGCTGATTAAGCAGCTTTAACAGCTGATATCCCTGATGCTTTTCTGCAGCAGCTTCTTCCCTTTTTACATGATTCTTATTGATATACATGTTTTTGTCTGCGCAATTAAACAGTTCTCTCATTGTACTTCCGGGAAAATCGCCGGCCAGTGCAAAGCCTGCTGCATAGCTCAGGGGAGTATCCGGATACACTTTGGATTCCTCTCTCATATCTCTGCGCACCTTTTCAAGGCACTGTGTCATCTGTTCCCTGTCCAGTCCATGGGTAACTGCAAGAAACTCATCTCCACCTGCTCTTCCCACAAACTGCTCTGCCGGCATGGAAGCCCGCAGGCAGATGGCAAATCTACGGATATAGGCATCACCGGCTTCATGACCTCTGCTGTCATTAATACGCCGGAGATTATTAAGATCAAAACTGCAGACACCGGTATCTGCATCCGGTTCTTCCTCACTCAGTAATTCTTCACATTTATTTTTGTTCGGAAGTCCCGTCGCATCATCCAGATATACCTTTCGCTGCAGCAGGCGGTTCATTGCAGCATATTGTATTGCTTTGATGAATTCATATCCGATCAACAGCATCAGCACAACAATATCTGCTGTGATATATTTCTCAAGCAATGATAAGGATGTGGCTTTTTTCTGCGAATATTTTTCAGCCAGGCCTGTTGCTTCATCGCAGATCACAAAAAACTCCTCACTTTCCGGAATAATATCTGTGTTTCTGGCTCCTTTGAACCTCACAAGATAAATTTTCTTATACAGGTCAGAGAATTTATCATCCAGTTCCTGCATTTTATTCTGAAAATCAACATCATTGAGACGTACAAGATTTAATTCATCATTTCCATTTCGCAAACCGTCAATAAAAGTTCTTATATCATGGATCATCTCATTTTCCTGCTGCATGGAAAGCTCCAGTTTTATGAGTCTCTGTGTCTCTCCCCTGACTAAACCGGTATAATTTACAATACGGGCCGTTCCCTGAATATCTGAGACAATTCCCATCATTATGATAATAAGGATAGCCATAATAACTGCCAGAACACCAATACTGACCTGAATAATACTTGATTTCTTTTTCTTATTCTTTACTTCGGACATGGCCCTCCCCCTTTTGTTTTATTTTGGAAAAATACTTTCCGCATTCTAACTATTTTACCGTACTTTTTCCGTTATGCCTACCACAAATTTATTAATACTATATCGATTCCATAAAATAATGCTACCTTTTCGGAACCATATGGTTCTGTATAGTTGCAGTAATGCATATTAATTAAGAGGCTTGCTATAAATTTCCAAACAGGCATCAAAAACACCCGGCAAAATTACTTTTCATAATCTGCCGGGTGTTCTCTTTCGCCCTCTCTGTATAGATTATTGATAATGTCTTCCAGACGGTCGAAGTTATATTTTTCTTTTTCAGTTTTTTATTTGACTGCTCCGGTAATACCTTCTGCAAACTGTTTCTGTAATACAAAGAATACGATCATTGTAGGAATAGAACAGAACAATACACCGCACATCAGCATACCATAATCTGTCACATAACCTGTGATCAGGTTGGCGATCAGCATTGGCATGGTCATTGCCTTGTTGTCTGTCATGATTACCTTTGGCCACAGATAAGAGTTCCATGCATTCATAAAGGTAATAACAGCAGCCGCTGCATATGTAGATTTCATTGTAGGAATGAACATCTGGAAGAAAATCCTTACTTCATTGAGTCCGTCAATACGTGCAGCTTCAATAATATCAACCGGGAATGATCTGGCATTCTGACGGAACATCATGATCATAAACGGCGTGGAAATAATCGGAAGGATAAAACCTACTGCTGTATTCAAAAGTCCTGCCTTGGAGAACATTTTGAATAACGGAACCATAGTTGCAACCTGCGGAACCATCATAGCCAGAAGCAGGATTGAAAATACTCTGTCTTTCCACTTATCATGGTAAACTTCAAATCCGTAACCTGCGATAGAGCAGATCAGAAGACAGATCACTGTAGTAAGGATTGCATAAAAGAAGGAGTTTCCAAGTGCTCTCCACAGTGGCTGCTGGGATGTAAGATTACGGAAGTTTTCCATAAAATGGCTTCCCGGAATAATTCGTCCACGTGATACATCTGTGGATGTATTAGTTGCAGCTGAAATCATCCAGTATAACGGGAATACTGAAATAAATGACACGATGATCAGAAAAATATAGGTTGGAATCAATCTTCTCTGAATGGCTGATTTGTTTTTCTTAGTCACGTGTATCACCTACTTTCAAATTAATAAATGCAAGTACAGCTACCATAATGAATATGATAAATGACATTGCTGCTGCATATCCAAAGTTTGGTACGTTAATAAAACATGTATTGTAAATATAGTGGGACATTGTGATTGTTGAGTTTGCCGGTCCACCCTTTGTCAGGTTGACAGACTCATCGAACAGCTGCAGTGTACCATTAATTGACATGATAAATGTCATGATAATTGTCGGTTTCAGAAGCGGAACAGTAATCTTCCAGAAAGTCTTCCAGCCATTGGCGCCATCAATCTTTGCTGCTTCATATACAGAATATTCAATATTCTGAAGTCCTGCCAGATAGAATACCATATTATATCCTGTCCATCTCCAGATCAGCGCAAGGATAATTACAATCTTGGCACTGGCGGAATTCCCCAGGAAATTATAGCCGGTAGATAAGATTCCAAGTTTGATCAGAATACTGTTGATCAGACCATCTGTAGCAAACATGGAACGGAAGATCAATGAATAGGATACCAGGGATGTCGCACATGGAAGAAATACACAAGTACGGAAAAATCCCTTAAATTTCAAATCTTTGTTATTCAGAAGCTGTGCCAGAAGAATTGCCAGTATCAGCATGATCGGCACCTGAATGATCAGATACAGGAATGTATTTGCAATAGACTGCTGAAATACCTTGTCTGCCAGAATACGTTTATAGTTGCTGAAGATCGGATCTGCAAATCTCATATTTGCTCCGGCTCCGGTCTGCAGGGAAATGATAAATGCACGTATCATTGGATAAAAGCTCATGATCGCGATCATGATAGTTGCAGGAGCCAGGAACGTCCATCCTGCTGCCCTCTGCTTGCCAAGCAGAGACATACCTTTTTTCTTAGAATTCACGTGAACTCCTCCTTTCAAAAAACTCTGTAACTGTTCAGCATTTTGCCGGACAATTACCAACTCTTTGCAGTAAGATGGGGGACTGCTGGCAGTCCCCCGCACTTACCTGTTTTCATTCACTTAATCACTGTCTACAGATTGCTTCACAGTTTCACTGTTCCCGCAATCCTGACATCATCTGATCCTGCGATCAGAATTTATTCAGTCATCTTGAATGCCAGAGTATCCTGAGCTTCCTGAAGGGCATCTTCTACAGGTGTGCCGTTTACGATATTTACAACTGCTGTGTTGACGCATTCTCTTGATTCATAATGATACGGTGTTTTTGTGAACTCCGGAATATGAGAAGAGTATTCTACAATTGTGGAGAAGATTGGCTGTCCACCAAAGAATTCATTTGGCTCGTTGTAAACCTTAGATTCACCTGCCGGCAGATAACAGGAGATTGCACCTGCTTCCGGAAGGATTGTATCATAGAACTCTGTGCTGGAACCAAATGTACTTGCAAGGAAATCTTCTGCAAGTTCTACATTCTGGCAGTTGGATGTAACATACCAGGAAGATCCACCATTGTTTGCATAGTTTGTAGCTGTATCAACATCGTCTACTTTAGGCATTGTTGTGATCTGCCACAGACCCTTCTGATCTTCTGTAGACATCAGAGTAGCTGTGATCCAGTTACCATTTACAATACCTGCTGCCTCACCGCCTGTAATAGTAGCGATATATTCATCCCAGTTATTTACAAGTTTAACAACGTCATTCTTAACCAGATCTACATAAAGATTGATGCATTTCTCTGCAACTTCATTGCCTACGATGTAAGCTTCGCCATCTTCGTTTACGAAGTTAGCTCCGCAGGACTGCATCATCATCATCAGAGTATCGCCACCTGTAGCTTCACTTGTAAGAAGATATTTTCCGGTTTTTTCATGAACATCTTTACCGATTTCCATGAACTTGGACCATGTGATATCTGTCAGATCATCAATAGTATATCCTGCCTCGTCAAGGATATCTGTACGATAGCATGCAATAACAGCACCATTATCAAACGGAACACCATAGTGTGTATCATCTACCATGGAATAGGACTGTTTCAGTTTACCAAAATCATCCCAGTTAATGTTGATATCTTTCAGATCTGTGAATGCATCCGGATAGCTCTTCAGATATTTCTGATAGCTGTTGTCCTGCATAAGAACGATATCAGGAAGTGTGCTGTAATCGCCTGCATTTGCTGCTGTTGTCAGTTTAGTCTGGCAGTCATCAGAAGATGTCTCTACGATATCTACAGAAAATCCCTCATGATCTTTTGCATACTGATCTGCTGCGATCTGCATGGATTTGATGTTGAAGTTCTGATCCCACGCCCATACCTGTCTCTTATACACATCTGACGCTGCCGACGAAGG
>ENA-OXGJ01000576-OXGJ01000576.1-human-gut-metagenome-genome-assembly--contig:-NODE-576-length-14604-cov-4.771806_pt1 | contig 14604 bp, 8 predicted proteins | sample MGYA00249835_ERZ652264 | MGnify/ENA primary metagenome ERZ652264 (study PRJEB26925, sample SAMN05826844) | human gut metagenome | biome: ENVO:2100002; feature: ENVO:00000062; material: ENVO:00002003... | reverse complement strand
CGAGATGAGCGCTAGTCTCGTGGGCTCGGAGATGTGTATAAGAGACAGATTTTTTCCTACCCATTTTCCTGCCCACTGTTGTCATATAATAAAAGGTATTGCAAATGAAGTCTGAAACGATATATGAGATCATGTTGTCTGTCCTGTCCGGAGATGCGACCGAAGACGAGCATCGCCTGTTGAATGAATGGCTTGCTTGTTCGGAAGCCAACAGAAGGCAGTTCGAGCAAGTAGGTGAACTATATCGCAGTTTCGAGACTGTCGGAAAGCAGGATGATTCTGAATATGATGTTGAACAGGCTTGGATGAGGGTACGCAACCAGACTGTAGAGAAGAAGAAAAAGTTTAACTTAAAAACTTGGTTGCCTTATGCGGCCTTGGTCGCTATTTTGTTTTCCGTAGGACTTTATTTTATGAACAGACCTGCGGAGCAGGATTGGACTGCTGAGGCAGATGTTTTGACAAACATAAATCAACCGACTTTACTGTTGGATAATGGGGAACGGATTCCGTTGAAGCAGGATAGTTTTTCGATTCAGCAGGGCAATATGGTGATTCGGAATAATCTGGTTGGACAACTTTCGTATGAGTCGGACCGGGAGCAACCTTCAGATGAAGAAAAGCAGTCTTGGAATCACTTGGTGATACCGAAAGGGAATGCTTACGAACTGGAGTTGGCAGATGGAACACACGTTTGGCTGAATGCTGAATCAGAGTTATCTTATCCGACTCGCTTTGCAGGAGAAATGCGCGAGGTCCGGTTGAAAGGAGAGGCGTTCTTCGATGTGGCTAAGAATCCGGACTGTCCTTTTGTGGTGAGGACAGATGAGGTCGCAGTCCAGGTTTTGGGAACCTCTTTCAATGTCTCGGCTTATCAATCCGAGCAAATGGCTCGTGTCACACTGGTAGGAGGTTCTGTGGCTGTAAAAGCGAATGGTGGCGAAGAATTCCGGATTGTCCCTTCCGAGCAGTTCTGTTATAATAAGGAAAGCCGTAAGTCCGGGATACGGGTTGTAGACACGGATTTATATACATCTTGGGTAAAAGGAGAATATATTTTCAAAGATGCCGCGTTAGAGGAAATCTTTAATAAGTTGTTGCATTGGTATGATTTTACCGTCCGGTATCAAAATGAACAGTTGAAAGATAAGCGTTTTTCTTTGGTCATAGACCGGAAAATCAGTTTGGAGCAATTATTGGAGTTGATCAGTTTTACGTCAGATGTGAAATTGGAACGAATCCAAGGAAATATCATTTATGTTAAACAAAGAAGAGAGGAGGTATGATGACTTAGATATCATGAAAACACAAAAAGGAGACAGTATGTACCAGATACTGTCTCCCGTAACAGATTACTAAACATTTTTATAACTCAGTTTAAACCTGTAAGATACAAATTTATGGAAAAAAGTAGACATGGGGCTTTTGTGTATGCACAAAAAGTCTTAAAGCACTTGTTATTTTTATTTTTACTCATCAATTTATTAAGTATTTCGCCGGATATTTCGGCATCAACGACTCTTTTAGAGCAAAAGTACACGTTGAATTTATCTTTTAAAGACGCCCGTTTGGAGCAAGTTCTAGATGCTATTATGAAACAATCGGGAGTGAAAATAGCCTATAGTAGTGATGAACTTCAAAAGGACCGGGTGGTATCGGTGAATATCCAGACTTCTGATATTTTGACAGCATTACGCTCTGTATTGGGAGACGGTTATTCTTTTAAACAAATTGAGGATTATATCGCAATCGCCCGAAAAGAGACATCCGATTCTTCGGATGTCATCAATAACAGTGTTATTGATGACAGGATTTGGACTATCCAAGGACAGGTTCTTGAAAATTCAGAACCGCCTTATCCATTGCCAGGAGTGAATATTCTGATTAAAGGAACATCTCTAGGGACCATTAGTGATGGTAATGGTTATTTCACTATTAAGGCAAAGAGAGGAGATATTTTGATTTTTAAATATTTAGGGTTTAAAGATTATGAGTATGTTGTCTCTCGTGCTATAAGCAACTTGACAGTCTCTTTAAATTCTGACTCCGAAGAATTGGATGAAATTGTGGTAACAGGTATTTCGGAAGAAAAAAGAGTGAACTCTGTTTCTGCCGTATCTTCTTTAGATGTGACAAAAAACTTGTCGACCAAACCGATCACATCTTTGTCCCAGTCGCTGCAAGGTGGAATCACAGGGTTGAATGTGACACAAAGTTCCGGTTTACCGGGGGCAGATGCTGCTGCAATAAAGATTCGTGGCATTTCGACTTTGGGTACAAGTGATCCTTTGGTGCTGGTAGATGGTATTCCTATGGACATGAATCAACTGGATCCGAATACGATCGAGAGTGTGACTGTTTTGAAAGATGCGGCTGCTTCTGCCATTTATGGTGCTCGTGCAGCAAATGGTGTGATTGTTGTGAAGACAAAACGTGGAACTCCTGGTAAGATCAGCATTTCCTACAATGGTTATGCAGGTTTTCAACAAGCGACCTATCTACCGGAGTTTGTTAACGCGGCAGATTATATGCAAATGGTAAATGTTGCGAATGCGAATGTAGGAGGAGCACCGATCTATTCTCAAGAAGCAATTGATGCGACGAGGAGCCATTCGGATCTTATCAAATATCCGGATACAGATTGGACTGACTATATGTATCAGACCGGTATGATCCAAAGCCATTCCGTCTCTGTATCCGGAGGAAGTAACCTTGCTCGTTTTGCCTTGACTGCCAATTATCTGGATAATGAAGCCTTGATTGATAACGCAGGTTATAACCGTTTGAATATTCGGGCAAATACATCAGTCAGTTTGTTGGACAATTTGTCGGTCAATATGGATTTTAATTCGTATCGTACAAACAGGCATGAGCCTTTACAAGCCGTGCTTAGTTATATATACACGACACCTCCGAATACGGTAATCCATTACCCGATGAAAGAAGGTAGTGATATTTTATATTATGGAAATCGTCCGGAGCAGCGGAATCCAGCAGCTTTGATGGAAAAGGGGGGTGTCCGTACTTATTTAGGAGACAATATCAGTATTAATATTGCTCCGCGTTGGGAAATTATTCCGAACCTGATTGTCCGTGGGCAATATTCTTATCGAATAAGTAGTGGAGCAACAAAAGAAGAAAGAGATGCTTATAACTTTTTCGATTATAATTCAGGTTCTTTTCTACAAACTTGGGGAGCTATCCATAATGCATCCAAAAGTCGTTCCAGTTATTATTATTTAGGGGGAACCGTTGAATATACCTTGGAGAAAAATAAACATCGGTTATTTCCTATTGGTGGGTATAATCAGGAACTGACAAATAATGGTGACTGGGATCAGTGGGCTATGAGTTCCTTCTTTGCAAAAGCAAATTATACATTTGATAACCGTTATTTGTTGGAAGGTACGGTGAGACGTGACGGTTCCTCCCGCTTTGGACCGGGAAACAAATTTGGAGTGTTCCCCTCTATCGGTGCTGGCTGGAATATTCATGAAGAGGCATTTATGAAGTCGACGAAAAATTTTTTGAATGAATTCAAACTGAGAATGTCTTATGGTTCATTAGGAAATGAGAATATCGGACTTTATAAGTATCAGACATTGATAAATGCGGGAAATGGTAATGAAACGGTCTTCGGGAATCCGGATATAACTTGGGAAACGGTTCACATGTTGGATGTAGGAGCTGATATCCGTTTGTTTAAAAACTTGACCGTAACGTTCGATTATTATAATAAGTTGACGACAGATATGATCATAACCCCACCTATTTCTTATATCGGGGGAATCAGTGCAGCACCCTTGAATTCGGGCAAAGTCCGTAATAAAGGGTGGGAATTCGATGTGAGTTATAATAAACAGGTCACTAAAGATTTCGGATTGAATATACATGCTGGTTTGACACATAATGAAAACAAGATAGAAGATCTTTTTGGTGCACCTTATGATAATGGAAACAGGATTCATCAAATAGGGTATGCATTGAATAGTTATTACATTTATCCTACAGATGGTTTGTTGCAGGAAGATGATTTTACAAAAGATGCTAGTGGAAAGTGGGTTCCGAAAGAGGATGTTGTGATTTTTGATGGTCAAGAGCCGGGAGATATCCACTATTTGGATACGAATGGAGATGGTAAGATTACGACGGATGATCGTGTTATTAGCGGTGATGATCAACCTGATTTGAATTATTTTGCAAATTTCTCCTTGAATTATAAGAATTTTGACTTTGAAATACTTTTCCAAGGGGTTACAGGAGTTGATGGTTTTTATTCCGGTCCGTATGCTTATGGGTTGAATACATCCGGTGACGGGCAGACTCCGCTTGCAGTCCAAACGGATTATTGGACACCGGAAAATCCAGGGGCAAGATATCCACGTCTAGCTCCGAATTCTTCTTACGGGAATAATAATCATACATCGGATTACTGGCGTTTTGATGCAAGCTATTGCCGTGTGAAATATATTCAGTTGGGATATACTTTTGACCAGATCGGATTGAAAAAAATCGGAGTATCTAATATTCGTTTGTATTTAAATGTACAGAATCCGTTCACGATGGCGAAAGAAGATTTAGTCGATCCGGAAAGTCGTGGACAACAAGGGTCTTATCCACTGGTTAAGACATATTCGGCAGGTGTAAGTTTGAATTTTTAAATATGTAGTATAAGATAATATGAATAAATATAGTAAAATAATGATGAAGGCAATCTGTCTGATTGCCGTAGTGATAGGGAACTGCAGTTGTGAAGATTTTTTGACACGTGATCATCCGACAGAGGTTTCTGATGACAAGTTTTGGGAAACGATGAATGAGTGCGAAAACGCCTTGGGACAATGTAAGTTGTGGATAAAAGGGGGACAGTCTAGTACGGAAATAGGAATGATTTTTCTAGAAGGTGCAACTGACAATATGTATTTCTTTTCTAATTTTGACCAGCGTATCGTTCAATTGGGGAATGGTTCTTTGGTGCCTCCGACGAATAACAATAATCCTACTGGTTGGGAGGGGCTAATGGATCAGTGGTCTAACGCTTATATTTATATCCGCCGTTGTTGCCGATTCTTGGAACATGTTGATAATGCCTATTTTGCAGATGAATCGGAAAGGGCACGTATGAAAGCGGAAGCACGTGTGTGGCGTGCCTGGTATCACATCCGCCTGCTGAATTATTATGGACGGCATGACGGGATTCCTATCGTGGATCATGCTTTGAATCCAAGTGATATTTACTTGGCGCGTAATACGGTACAAGAATGTCTGGATTTTATCAATCGTGAATTGGATATGGTTATAAATTCAGAAGATCTGCCGTTCGTTTGGGATGAAGGGCGCCGGAGCAGAATGTCCAGATCGATCGCTTTAGCATTAAAAATGGATGTCAACCTGCAATTTAAACAATATGATCAGGCAAAAGCAGCAGCAAAGGCGTTGATCGATTCAAGGGAATTTGAACTGTATTATACATCTTCTCAGGATAATGATCCTGGCAGAAATTATCGGGATTTGTTCCGTTATCTCGGCGAACAAAATAAGGAAAGAATATTTTTTAGAGACCAGGGATGCAATGATATTTGGTTCCGTAATATGGGGACAGTTATGGGTGGACAAGGCGTAAGTGCCCCGTTGAAGTCATTGGTTGACGTTTATGAGACGATTGATGGAAAAACGATTCAGTCTCTTTCGGCTGAAGAACGTTTACAGTATGAACGGAATCCTTTATATAAAGCGCGGGATCCCCGTTTGTATGCAACTGTGATGATGCCAGAAGACAGCACTTCCATTTCTAATTATGTTTATCATCCGTTTGATCCTAACAGTAGTGATTTTGTTGGAAAAACAGGAGCCTCGCGTTCTGGATATATGTTGAAAAAATACTTGGATGAACAGGATCGAGCTACGGGACGAGGAACACTTGACTTTATGATTTATCGGTATGCCGAAGTCCTGATGGATTATGTGGAGTGCCTGATTGAAACAGGAGACTGGCAAAATCCGGATGTGGAGAAATATATTAATATGATTCGAAATCGTGCTGGAATGCCAAATATGGATAAGTCTGTGTATAATACTCAAGAGAAGGTACGTGAATTGTATCGCCGTGAACGTCGTATCGAGTTTGCATTCGAAGGAAAGCGTTATGACGATATTCGTCGTTGGGGAATCGGGAATGAAACGAATCAAGGTACAATTTATGGAGCATGGAATCCTAATGAGGGTTCTTATGTGACGATTGAAACACGTAATTGTGTTTTCCCGAAATTCGATTCATGGCCTTTACATCAGCAAGAAGTAACCTCTAATCCGAATATCAAACAGCCCACGGGTTGGTGATGTCTGGTGTGGAAAAACAATCTCTTTTCTGAAAGGGGAAGAGATTGTTTTTTTGCTTATCCAGCCAGTGCAGACGTAATGAACATGTAGATCATCATACCTATAATATCGTTTGTGATCGTGATAAACGGTCCGGTGGCCAGAGCTGGATCGATCTTCAGTTTATCGAGAGTCATGGGGACCAGTGTCCCGAAGATACTGGCGAACATGACAACTGCAAACAGGCTTAAGGAAACCGAAGCGGTGATGCCTCTGTCGCCTAGCATAAAGAAATTATAGATAAATACGACTAAACTGATGATGCTGGCGTTAATCAGTGAAACGACAGACTCTTTCAAGATCTGAGGCAGAATGTTCCCTTCCTTCAAGCTGTTGTTGGCCAGGCCTTGTACCACGATGGCGGAAGACTGGATGCCGACATTTCCACCTGTTCCTCCAATCAACGGAATAAACAGCGCCATCTTGGGGTTGACGGCAAAATTCCCTTCGAAATTACCTAAGATCAGTGAGTTCCCTATTCCGCCTATCATACCGATCAGGAGCCAAGGAAGGCGGGCGGCCGTTTGGGTGAAGACATTATCCGAAGTTTCCACATCCTGCGAGATACCGGATGCCAACTGGTAGTCACGTTCGTGCTGTTCGCGGACTTCATCCATGACATCGTCGATGGTGATACGTCCGACGAGACGCCCGATGCTGTCGATAACAGGTAGGGCGACCAGGTCATATTTTTCGATCGTCTCGGTCACCTCTTCGATACTGTCACTGTCGCGGACGGAGATCGGGTCTTTCTTCATCACATGCTTGATCTTCGAGACGGAAGGATTAGTGATCAGCTTCTGCAGGGGGAGGACTCCGCGAAGGCGCTCATCATCGTCAACTACATAGACGTAATAGATCTCATCCATGTCTTCAGCTTGCTTGCGCATCTCGTCGATACATTTGGGCATACTCCAATTCTCGTTCACCACGATCATTTCGGTACCCATCAATCCACCGGCAGTGTCTTCATCGTATTTCAAGAGGTCGACGATGTCGCCCGCCTGTTCTACGTCTTCGATGTGCGAAAGAATCTCTTCCTGGGTATCTTCGTCCAACTCACGCATCAGGTCTACAGCGTCGTCGGTCTCCATATTGTCCACGAAGCGTTTGGCAATCAGTTCGTTCGGAAGTTCTTTCAGCAACTTGTGACGGTCTTCTTCATCCAGTTCCATCAGAACATCCGCTGCCTTTTCACCATCCATCAGCAGATAGAGGTAGATAGCCTCTTGCAAATCAAGCTCCTGGTACAGTTCGGCTATGTCCGCCGGATACAGTTCGTCCAGTATCTCCTTAATCTTAGCATCATCCTTCTCCGTGATGATGTCTTTTAGATGGTCTATATATTCTTTCGTCAGTTCAATCATGCTTTGGAGAATTTATGATTTATGATTTATGATTTGTGAAACAATGCAAGCTCCATAAGTCATAAATCATAAATCTGAAATCATAAATCTTTTAAGTTTCGCTCCGTTATCAGCGTCAGTTCCACGAACTGCTCTACGGAAAGCTGTTCCGGTCGTTTGTTAAAGATCGGGAGCGAATAATCGGGACAATCCTTACCCAGCAGAGGTTTCATGGAGTTGCGCAATGTTTTGCGACGTTGGTTGAACGAGGTTTTGACAACCGTCTTGAAAAGCTTCTCGTCACATCCCAACGATTTTCGGTCATTGCGCACCATCCGTATCACCGCACTCTTGACCTTTGGAGGCGGATCGAATACATTCTCGCTGACCGTAAACAGATATTCCACTTCGTACCAGGCCTGTAGCAGGACGCTCAGGATGCCGTATGTCTTACTACCCGGACCGGCAGCAAGACGTTCGGCCACCTCTTTCTGTATCATACCCGAACAGCAGGGAATATGTTCCTTGTAGTCGAGCACTTTGAAAAATATCTGACTGGATATATTATAAGGATAATTGCCAATCACACAAAACTGGTCCGGAAACAACTTGCCGAGATCCAGACGCAGAAAGTCTTCGGCCAAAATCTTGCCTTCCAAGGCGGGAAAGTTCTGTTCCAGGTAATCGACCGATTCCATATCCAGCTCCACTACTGTCAGATCGTGTCCTTTTTCCAGTAAGAATTGGGTGAGGACGCCCATCCCAGGGCCAATTTCCAGTACAGGTAACTGCTTGTAATCGGACAATGTATCTGCAATACGCTCAGCTATTTGCAGATCTTTCAGGAAATGTTGTCCTAATGCTTTTTTGGGCTTAACTAATCTCATCCACTTCTTTGGTGTAATGTGTTCGTATTTAAATATAATGCTTATCTTTGCAGGCGTACAAAAATACAACAAATAATTTAAAGTCATCTACGTATAATGGATTTTAAAGCAATTCTACGCACGTTTCTCAAGATAATTCTCCCGCTTGCATTCGGTTGTTTACTCCTTTGGTATCTGTACAGTAAGATGGATATTGGCGAGATCTGGAATGTGATTCGTAAGGGGGTCCGTTATGAGATTATTCTTTTTTCCCTTTTGTTTGGCTTGGGAGCCAATATTATCCGGGGATTGCGTTGGGGACTGCTGATTCGTTCGTTAGGTGATAAGGTGAAGACCTGCAATGTGATTTATGCTGTGTTGGGGAATTATGCTGTGAACCTTGTGCTACCACGTGTCGGTGAAGTCTGGCGTTGCGGGATGATAACCAAATATGACAAGATCCCGTTTACCCGCCTGTTGGGGACGCTGCTGATCGACCGTGTGAGCGATACCATCATGGTCGGGCTGATCACAATGTCCATCATTATCTTCAATTTTGATTTTTTCCATAGCTTCTTTGCGAAGAACCCTGCGTTGCTGGATGGTTTTCAGTCCATGTTCAACTCGATATGGATTTATGTGGCCGGCGTAATTTTTATTGCCGGAATTTGGTTTATATTCACATATATGAGTAACTTTACGCTGGTCAAGAAAGCAAAGTCGATGTTGCAGAACGTCTGGGATGGAATGAAGAGCATCTGGCTGATGAAGCGTAAAGGTCTTTTCGTTATTCAAACCCTGTTGATCTGGACAGGATATTTCCTGTATTTCTACATCACTTTCTATGCTTTCGATTTTACCCGTGATTTGGGTGTGACGGTCGGTCTGATCGCTTTTACGATGAGTAGTATCGCTGTGGCAGTACCCGTGCAGGGGGGAATTGGTCCGTGGCATTTTATGGTGATCGCCACTTTGATGTGCTTCGGAGTAAAAGAAACCGATGCTGCGGCTTTTGCTCTGGTGGTGCATACGGTGCAAACTGCCTGGCTCGGAATTACGGGACTGTTTGGTGTGGTGGCGCTACCTTTTGTAAACAAAGGAATTGACAATGGACAATTGACAATTGACAATTAAATGCCCGGTTGTCCATTCGATATATAACATTAATTATTAACCTAATTGTCAATTGTCCATTGATTAAGTTGTCAATTGTCAATTAAAACGCAGTTTTATTTATGTCCGCAGAAATCAAAAATCTTTCTCCGCAGCCAGTTTGGGGTTATTTCTATGACCTTACGCAAATCCCTCGTCCAACCGGACATATGGAGGCTGTAACCCGTTTTATGGTAGCTTTTGGTAAAGGATTGGGATTGGAAACTTTGCAGGACGAAGTGGGAAACGTTTTGATTCGTAAACCGGCTTCTCCGGGAATGGAAGGACACAAAACCGTGACCATGCAGTCTCACCTCGATATGGTTCCGCAGAAGAACTCTTCGGTAAAACATGATTTTCTAACCGATCCGATCGATGCTTATATAGATGGAGATTGGGTGAAAGCACGCGAAACGACATTGGGGGCTGATAACGGTATGGGTGCTGCTTTTGCTATGGCTGTCCTGGCGGACAAGACATTGACGCACGGTCCTCTGGAAGCCCTTTTTACCATTAACGAAGAAGTGGGAATGGATGGCGCAGTCGGTTTGAAGCCGGGTTTCCTGAAAGGGGAAATCCTGTTGAACTGTGATTCGGAGGAAGAAGGCGAGTTGTTTGTCGGTTGTGCCGGTGGCGCCGATCTGAATGTCTCCATGCAATTTAAGGAAGATACTTATATTCCGGAGGGCGATGTTGCCGTGAAAATCAGCCTGACCGGCTTGAAAGGCGGCCACTCTGGTGTGGATATTCATTTGGGACGTGCGAATGCGAATAAGCTGATGTTCCGTTTCTTGAAAGAGGCCGTACGCGATTATGGGGCTCGTCTGTCATCTGTCGACGGCGGTTCGTTGCGCAACGCTATCCCGCGTGAAGCTTTTGCCGTAATAACAATTCCTGGAGATAATGTGGAAGCTCTTTGGGAGCTTGTGTCCGATTATCAGGAAATGTACCGCTATGAATATAAGGGCATTGAACACAATATTAATTTTACGGCCGAAATGACCGATATGCCGGCAACTCTGATTCCGGAAGAGATTCAGGATGATCTGATCAATGCGATAGAAGGTTGCCAGAACGGTGTGATCAGTATGCTGGTCGATTTTCCGGGCACGGTCGAATCGTCTACAAACTTGGCAATCGTCAAGTCCTCGAACGAAATGATCGAGATTCAGATTTTGGTTCGCAGTTCGTCCGAGAGCCGCAAGGAAGCTGTTTGTTCGAGTTTGGAAAGTATTTTCTCTCTAGCCGGGGCGAAGGTGGAATATTCGGATGGTTACGGCGGATGGCAGCCGAATATCGATTCGCCGATCCTGAAAATCATGCAGCAAGCTTATTTGGATTTGTACGGAAAGAAGCCGGAGGCAAAGGTTATGCATGCCGGTCTGGAATGCGGTATCATCCAGGAATCCTACCCCGATATGGACATGATCTCTATTGGTCCGGACTTGCAGCATCCGCATTCTCCTGACGAGCGTGTAAGCATTCCGTCTGTTGCCCGTACGTGGGACTTTATTGTTACGACGCTTGCGAGAATCTGATTCGTATATATAGTGAGGAATTGTCAAAAAGGGTTGTAAGCTATCGGGCTTACAGCCCTTTTTGACATGGCTCCTTTATGTTTTTGTAAGACGTATCTGTATATCCTGATTGCTTTGTTTGTCTTTGTAACCGCTGTAACTGTTACGGGTGTAATAAAAGAGTCCTCAAATATGGACAATGGAGCCTGTTTTTAGGGCAAATATTCGTTTCGAAAAATAAGGAAAAGAGGGCTGTTTTGAGCGGTTTTCTGTAAAAAGGTATATTTGGGCACTTTGGCGATTTTCGTAATAGATTGATTGATAGCAATGTGCTAATTTATATAATGTACACGTAAAAGGGTTTTTTTAGGGGGTAATCTAGGTATAGATACGGATATAAAATACTGATTTTTAGGAAGATATTAAGCGCATGAGAAATGACTAATGAAAACGTACGTTTTTTTTCGCCATTTTTTCAGCTACAAAAATACATATACTTTTTGAACCTGCAATTCTTTCTTCAAAGATTTTTCTTTTTCTATATTCTTTCTTATCAATCAGATAGCTTAACAAGTACGAAAAACCAGCTTTCCAACACAAACCCTCCAGAAAGCCCCTCAAAAATGACTAAAAAAAACGTACGTATTCGATTTCAAGATACAATAGTTAACAAACGTACGATAAGAACTGAACTTTTATAAACATTAGTATTAATATTAAATTTAGAATTATGAACAAAAAGTTTTCTACTCTTTTGTGTGCTAGCTTACTGTTCTCTTCAGCTTTCTCAGCTGTAAATGCGGGCAATATTAGAGGCTATGCACAAGGAAGTGATGCTGCTGCAATTTTAAAATTGGATAAGGCAGCGCTGAGTGGAGTGTATCAGTTGAGAGTTGGTACAAAGGGACAAAATGGAGTGCTTGCTATTAAAGATGGTAAGTATGTTATTCAAAAAACGACTGCAATTACAGATCTGCAAAGTTCTTTATGGTGTATAACAATAACAGAAGAAGGACAAGGTAAGGAGCCTATTTACGATTTTGTAAATAAAGCAACGGGTGAATTCTTGGCTGTTTCTGAAGCTGATGTTCAAGATCTGGTACTTGGCAAGGAAACAAGTATTAGTGGTGGTTTGTCTGTTGGTGAAACTTTTGGTGGTTGGGCCTTTTCCAGTACTTATGCAACAGATTTGGAGCAGGAGCAACCCATGTTTACCTATCAAGAAGCTGATCATGTTTTAGTTTTGACTAATAATAAAGGTCAGTTACAGGTGAAAAAAGTGTTGGCCAAGGATGTCGATAAGGTTTCTAATGCGGTTAAGTTTACTGTCTTTAACGCAGGAACTTATGTGTTAAGTGCAAACGAAATCAACGCTTATTTGAAAGATAATAAGAATGTTCTTACATTTACTCCGGATGCAAAGGCTGATGTAAATCCGTTTACTTCAAATGCATTTGTTGCTAAGCCGTTAAACAAAGGTTTGGCATCCGACCATAATTTTGTTTATGTAACATCAAAAGCAAATGAAGAATTGTATTTGAAAGTCGATACTGCTGCTAATAGTACTGGTATTGGTTTCTTGAAATTTGGTTGGACTGATAACATTAAAAATAAGGTTGAAGGTAGCTTGTTGGACGCTCAGCATCAATTCTTGTTCTCTTATAAGCCGTCTGTTGACTCTTTGTTTATTCAGGTGAAAGAGGCTCGTTATAAAAATGAGAAACAACCTGAAAAATATTGGAAGGATGTTACAGATGTTAGAAAGTATGGCACTTTATATGCAGATATAAATCAGAATGATAGCGAGATGGATGCTGTTAATAAAAAGTGTGTTCCTTCTAAATTGTTCGTTAAATTGCAGGACTTTACCACATCTTTGAGTGTTGCAACTATTGGCGAAAGACCTATTAATACAAAGATCGGTTTCGGTCTGAAAGGTTGCTTTGTAACTAGTGATAAGACTTCTGTTGACAACGGTTTGTATATCATCAAGAATGCAAAGGGTCAGGTATTGGCTGCTCCTATTCATAAAAATGCAGAAGGTAAAAAACAATATGCAATCGAATGGGTGACATTGGACGAACAGGAGCCGTTGCATATGCCTGCATACCAGTGGGTTATTACAAAAACATTGAACGCAGAGGTATCTCAACCGGTTTCTCCGGTTAAAATTGTAAACCGTGAATTCCCGAATGCGAAAGATTGGGATAACGTTCAGTTCCGTTTGAATGAAGATGGTGAAATCTATACACTTACAACGGGTGCTGATATGTTGAACAACGTAACGTTTGTTCAGATCAAAGACTCTGCAATCATCAAAGATAAGAAGTTAGGTTACAAACATATCGACTCAAAAGATTTGTTGGTCAACAGATATAAATTCAATTATCTGAACCCGTTCTCAATGGAATATTGGATTGCTAACGGTACAGGTAAAGATTCTTTGATCTATGTTAAGCAGGATGCTGGCGATTATGCTTTGGTTGAAGGTTCTACATACGAATATGGTATCGATGTTGATGCCGCTCTTTTGAAAAAGATTCCGGGACTGGCTCAGTTGGAAAGAACGAATTATGTCATTGCTAAAGACGAACAGGATCGTTTGGTTGAAGCTTATGGAAGCAAGTATTCAATGGGTGTAGCAAACTATAATACTAAGATGGTTGTTGATACATTCTTCTTTAAAGAAAACAACCACTATGATGGTAAAGACTTCTATGCTATCGTCGAATCTTATTATAATAGAACTGCTCATGCTACTGAAATTCAAAATACAGGTGTTACGAAGAAAGTCGGTATCGCTGATGACGGTATGAGTGCTGGTCTGAAAGTTCAGTTGCTGAATGAAACAAGAACTTCTGCTTTCACTGTTGAACCTTCTACAACTCCGTTGTATCGTCGTTTCAACAACGTTGCACTGAGTGAAAGCGCAACGGACGGCCGTGACAGCTTGAGATTCTTCGAAACTATCCGTAAGGAATACTTGATGGATGAAAACAATAGCAACTTGACTGATGCTAATGTTGACTATCTGGGTATGTGGACAGCTGACAAAGCAACAGGTTTGTCATTCCAGATCGATACTGCTTGGGTTAATCGTGGTGCTGGTTATATCAAACCGCAATACTTGATTTCGGTTGCACATAACGACTTTGCCGGAACTCCGGGTAAACCTTGTACGGAAGATGGTCCTCACGTAGACAAAGACGGTAATATTACAGACGCAGAACATTGTGTTCACGCTACTCCGGCTATCCCTGGCTTCGAAAGAGCTAAATATTTGGTAAGTTTCCAGGATTCTGTAGATGTTTACGGTCAGGACAAACCTTATGCAGATATCAATGG
>ENA-OXGJ01000559-OXGJ01000559.1-human-gut-metagenome-genome-assembly--contig:-NODE-559-length-14895-cov-31.666779_pt1 | contig 14895 bp, 10 predicted proteins | sample MGYA00249835_ERZ652264 | MGnify/ENA primary metagenome ERZ652264 (study PRJEB26925, sample SAMN05826844) | human gut metagenome | biome: ENVO:2100002; feature: ENVO:00000062; material: ENVO:00002003... | reverse complement strand
AATACTTTGTGTATGAATTAGTTGGCTGATTTTGTAATATTTAATGAATGTCCCGCATTACTTATAAATCAAGAAAATACAGGGAATCTTCGATAAATCCGGCAATTTCCCCTGCCACTCCTTTATTGTCTTAGTCTTTATATATTCTCCTTCACACGTAATATTGGCAGCAATACAAAGTTTGGTTTGCGGACGGCAATTCTTAAGAATATCTTCCGCCATCTTATTATTACGATAAGGAGTTTCAATAAAAAGCTGCGTCTGATCTTCTGCATAAACACGCTGCTCCAATACCTTAATACGTTTCGCACGCTCACCAGGCTCAATAGGCAAATAACCATGAAAAGCAAAACTCTGTCCATTAAAACCCGATCCCATAACAGACATAATAATAGAGGAAGGTCCTACCAAAGGCACCACTTTAAGATTCTTACGCTGAGCAATAGCAACCACGTCCGCTCCAGGATCAGCAACAGCCGGACAACCGGCTTCAGAAATAACTCCCATGGACTGTCCGGCCAACAAAGGTTTCAGATAACCGGAAATATCTTCAGGAGAAGTATGTTTGTTCAATGGATAAAAAGTCAATGCATCTATGTCAATCCCGCGATCTACCTTTTTCAAAAAGCGACGTGCCGAGCGTACATCTTCTACAATAAAATGTTTGATGCCGAGAATGACCTCTTTATTATACACAGGCAACACATTTTCCACAGGAGTTTCGCCTAATGTGACAGGCAATAGATACAAAGCAACTTCCATCATACTACTAATCAATCAAAATATCAAGGTTTGAAATCTGTTTCAGCCAACATCTGATGATAATCCGTCTTAGCCAACAAATCCTTTATTGTCATATCAGGATGCTTTTTCATATATTCATCAATCAGCAAAATCCCCATCCATACTCCAATACTTGCAGGAGTTTTCTCACCCATAATAGAAATAAAGGGATCCTTGCGTATATAAGTACGTACAACAAGGGGATCGGTAGCATATAAATGACCATTTTCAACCATTGTCTTCCACAGACTTGTTTTATTCTTCCTGCACCACTCAGCCTCATCCTCACTATATCCCATCTCTTTCTCAAAAGATTCATACCCTAAAATATGAGCCACTATCCAATTTATCTTTCCACGATGCATAATCATATCTAATAAAGTACGACCAGGCTGCCATGGCAAAGGATACTGACTCAGCAAATAAAAGGTAAAACAATCCGGAACAATACGATCAGGCTCCATACTGCGACATTGATAGTCATAATAGAAGCGTTTATATAAAGGATAATCTGCTCCCATATACTTATCAATACTAAAACCCAAAATACTATCCCCAACTACAACAGACTGATTCAGAGCAGCTATTTGAGCATAAAAATGAGGAACGAACAATGTAGGAACCTCTTTTTTCAAACGTTTAAAACCTTTGGTCAGTTTTTCCTCAACCCAACCAAGATCCTTAAATTTCTCTTCGGCATCGTGCATCAAAGTCAATAAAGTAGAATCCGAATAATATTCCAACATCCGGTCGTTAATCTTCATGTCATCCACCTCACCTATCGCCAATACATCTTCTATCAACAGCTTGGTAACCTGAGGATAGTCCGTATTCATTTTTTGCAGTGCCGAGAAACTATTCATCGTGACATACTCATACTGCAAACGATCATAACGGGCAACTCTTACATCCACATCAGCAGTATTGCCACTCTTCCCATCCCACTGACAGGAGGAAAGAGCAACAAGACATACTACTAATATGAATATAATTTTGCGCATCATCTATTTCTTATCCGTAAATGATGTTTCCGTTTTCGTCTTTATATTCATCCAGACCTTTTTCATAAGTTGCCATAGCACGCAAACTCATACCTACACTGGAGAAACCTCCATCATGATATAAATTCTGCATAGTCACTTTACGAGTCAGGTCAGAGAACATTACAATGCAGTAATCTGCACATTCGTCTGCCGAAGCATTGCCTAATGGTGACATACGGTTAGCAAAGTCAAACAGCTTATCCATACCTTTCACACCTGAACCGGCAGTAGTCATGGTCGGTGACTGAGATATGGTATTCACACGCACATGATGTTCACGACCATAAATGTAACCAAAACTGCGTGCGATAGATTCAAGCAATGCTTTTGCATCCGCCATATCATTATATCCATAGAATGTACGTTGTGCAGCAACATAACTCAAAGCCAAAATTGAACCATACTCCGCAATAGCATCCAGCTTTTTAGCAGCTTGAATCATTTTGTGGAACGAAACGGCAGATATATCCAGAGTCTTGCTCAACATATCATAATCGAGGTCATCATAAGTACGTTTCTTACGAACGTTAGGAGACATACCGATAGAATGCAGAACGAAATCTATTTTTCCACCTAATATTTCCATCGAACGTTTGAAAACATTCTCCAAATCTTCTACGCTGGTTGCATCTGCCGGAATTACCTCACAATTCAGTTTCTCAGCTAAAGCAGAAACTTCTCCCATACGGACAGCTACCGGAGTATTGGACAATGTAATGGACGCACCTTCTTCTACAGCCTTTTCAGCAACTTTCCATGCGATAGACTGTTCGTTCAATGCACCAAAAATAATACCTCTTTTTCCTTTCAACAAATTGTAACTCATACCTTCTTTATTGTTAAATTAGTTTGCAAAGATACAAACAAATAAATTAATCATAGCTTTTTTTGCACACAAATGAAGAAATAATGCAATTATAAAACTAATTTTTACCATTTAAGGTTTCAGCTAAATGAGAATTTAACAAAAAATCCACTTATTCTATCAAATAGTGCACATAAAGGACAATTCTTTCAGCTATATTTGCCATTGAATTAAGAGGTTTTTTCATAATATTTATTTAAGGTTAGAATTAGGTTAACATGAAACATTATTGCTGCTCCCGTAAATAGCCCGTGAGGGTCTTTTACGGGAGAGTGATAAGACTTCTTAAAGCAACAATCAACTAGATAATTATTAATCTTAAACATATATAATACCAATGACTACTTTAATAAAGAAGATTCTATTACTTCCTGCCACATGTTTAATTCCTTTTTTGACCGGATGTAATAATTGTCCGTCTACGACTATTGTAGAAGATATTATAGATCCCGCCATCTATACAAGCCTCCCTTTCAAGATGGATAAAGTTGAACAACCTACTTTCCCAGACTATTCGGTAAACATCATAGATTTCGGTGCCAAGCCAGACGGTATTACTTTAAACACAAAGGCTATTAATGATGCAATCCAACAGGTTAATGCCAAAGGAGGTGGCAAAGTCATTATTCCTGAAGGCTTGTGGCTAACCGGTCCCATCGAACTATTGAGCAATGTGAATCTATATACAGAAAAGAATGCGTTAGTATTATTCAGTGCAGACCATTCACTATATCCCATTATAAACACTTCTTTTGAAGGTTTGGAAACCCGTCGTTGCCAGTCTCCTATTTCAGCACGTAATGCTGAAAATATAGCGATTACAGGCCACGGAGTATTTGATGGTAATGGAGACACATGGCGTCCGACCAAGAAAGATAAACTGACTGAAGGCCAATGGAAAAAATTGGTCGCCTCCGGTGGTGTGGTAGATGCCGACGGAAGAATCTGGTATCCTAGTGAAGGTGCATTGAAAGGTGCTATCCTGTCAAAAGACAACTTCAACGTACCTCGTGGAGAACTTACCGATTCTGACTGGGACTACATGCGCGACTGGTTACGTCCTGTATTGCTAAGTTTCATCAAATGTAATAAGGTATTGCTGGAAGGAGCGACATTCAAAAATTCACCCAGTTGGTGCTTACATCCGCTATCATGTGAAAATATTACAATTAATAAAGTTACTGTTTCTAATCCTTGGTACTCACAAAACGGAGATGCTCTTGATTTGGAATCATGTAATAAAGCATTGATTATAAACAACTCATTTGATGCAGGAGATGATGGTATCTGTATAAAGTCAGGAAAGGACGAACAAGGGCGCAAACGCGGTGAACCTTGTCAAAATGTTATCGTTATGAACAACACCGTATTACATGGACATGGAGGTTTTGTTGTAGGTAGTGAGATGTCAGGAGGTGTAAACAACATATATGTAGACAATTGTACTTTCATGGGTACAGATGTTGGCTTACGCTTTAAAAGTAATCGTGGGCGTGGCGGATTGGTAGAGAATATCTACATCAGCAATATCAACATGATTAATATTCCGAACGAAGCATTAATATTCAATTTATACTATGGTGGAAAAGGTCGTGGTGAAGATCCTAATCAGGATGAAAAGAAAGCAGAAACTACCATCCCTCCTGTAACAGAAGAAACTCCGATATTCCGTAATATCTTTATCAAAGATGTAACCTGTAACGGAGCAGGCAGGGCTGTGTTCTTCAATGGCTTGCCTGAGATGAGAATCAAGAATATCAATATGGAGAATATCATCGTATCTAATGCTAAAGAAGGTGTAGTATTAAGCGAAGCCGACGAAGTTAATATGAAAAATATCAAAATAGAGTTATTAAAAAGTGGAAAGAACTTGAAGATGCAAAATGTTTCCAATGTAACGATAGACGGAAAGAATCATGCTGAAATCGGGGCACAAGGAGAAGAACTCAACTTCTAATTCTTACACCCATTAGTGCATTTCTCCACTTAATTTATAAAAATAGTAAAGCACGGATTGCACGGATAAACACGGTTTTCATACTAACACTGTGTAATCCGTATGATCCGTGCTTAAAATAATAAACTATACATCATTATGAAAAAGCGCTCAATTATTGTCCTCACATTATTAGCAGGATGCTTTACCAACTCTTTTGCACAAAAAGGCGAAAAGACACTGACCGTAGAAGTCAGCAATGAATGGACTCAAAATAAGACCGACGAACCGATAGTGATAGATTTAAATAACCTGAAAGCAGGTTTCAACATCAAATCCGCCACTGTATGGGAAGGTAATAAAGAAATTCCGTCCCAACTGGACGATCTGAACGGTGACGCACGTGCTGACGAACTGGCTTTCCTCATCGATATGCCAGCCAAAAGCAACAAAAGTTTCCGTATAATTCTCTCTTCAGAAAAAAGTGAAAAAAACTATCCGGCACGTACTTATGCCCAAATGAAAGCTTACGGACATAACAACAAATTCGCCAATATTACGGGATTTTCAGCGGCAGGAACCGAGAATGTATATAGTTTTGTTTACCATCACGGACCGGCTATAGAGAGTGAATTAGTTGCCTATCGTATCTATTTCAACGAAAAACAGACGGTAGATCCATATAGCAAAGTAAATAAAAGACTGGAAATAAAAGAGACTTGTTTCTACCCTACCAAAGCGCAACGTGCCAACGGCTACGGAGATGATGCGCTACGTGTTTACAATAGTGGTGGTGTAGGTGCATTAAAAGGTTGGAATGGTACTGAGGCGACCCACATAAAACCAGTAGTAAACCGCACGGAACGTGTACTAGCCTCCGGTCCTGTACGTGCCATCGTCGAAGCAGAAGTCATCGGTTGGGAATATCAAGGAAACGATTTGAACATGATCAATCGATATACCATCTATGGCGGTCATCGGGACATGAAGGTAGATGTCCTGTTTGACCGTCCGCTTAAACAGGAAGTCTTTGCAGCAGGTGTACAGATTCTGAAAGAAGGAGGTCACATGAGCGACCATAAAGGACTGACTGGAAGCTGGGGAACCGACTGGCCTGTCACAGACACCATAGGTTATGTGAAGGAAACAACAGGTATGGGAACTTTCATTCCTAAATATATCGGTAAAGAAGTACAAGACGGATCAAACTACTTATATACCTTACAAGCACCGGGGCAACAGCATTTCCACTATTACGTTACTTTCACCTCAAAAAAAGAAAGTTTCGGATTTAAAGATATGAAAGACTGGTTCAATTATCTTCCCCAATGGAGAAAAGAATTGGAACATCCTTGCAAAATTACGATTAAATAAAAAATCTAAAACCATGAAACGACTAATCACTCTCTGTCTGCTAGGAGGCTGTTTTTTATCTGCTCCCGCACAGAATTATGTATCCCAAGCCTGGGTGGCCGACCAAGGCAATGGGACCTACAAAAATCCAGTCCTGTATGCGGATTACTCCGATCCGGACGTTTGCCGTGTAGGAGACGATTATTATTTGACCTCATCCAGTTTCAACTGTCTGCCCGGTTTACAAATATTACACTCCAAAGACCTTGTCAACTGGACTATCATAGGTGCGGCTGTACCCTACGCACTGCCCCCTGTTACCGATGTCCGTCCTGAACATGGCAACCGTGTATGGGCACCCAGTATCCGCCACCATAACGGTGAATTCTATATATTCTGGGGTGACCCGGACCAAGGAGCATTCATGGTGAAAGCCAAAGATCCGAAAGGTCCCTGGAGCGAGCCAGTTTTGGTGAAAGCCGGAAAGGGCATCATCGACACGACTCCATTATGGGATGATGACGGTCGTGTATATCTGGTTCACGCTTATGCAGGAAGCCGGGCCGGACTGAAAAGTGTAATTACAATTTGTGAGCTAAGTGCTGATGCAAGTAAAGCTATCACACAATCCCGTATCATTTTCGATGGTCATGAAGCACATCAGACTTGTGAAGGGCCCAAATTCTATAAACGTAATGGATACTATTACATCTTCCATCCGGCAGGCGGCGTTCCTACAGGATGGCAAGTCGTACTTCGCTCAAAAAACGTATACGGTCCATACGAATGGAAAACAGTATTAGCGCAAGGCAACTCTCCCGTCAACGGACCTCATCAGGGAGGCTGGGTGGACACCCCTACGGGAGAAGACTGGTTCATGCACTTCCAGGACGTAGGTGCTTACGGACGCCTGGTTCACCTGCAACCTATGAAATGGGTTGATGATTGGCCCGTCATAGGTATTGATAAAGACGGAGACGGCTGTGGCGAACCTGTTCTGACTTATAAAAAGCCTAATGTAGGTAAGAACTATCCTATTTGTACTCCGCAGGAAAGTGACGAGTTTGATGGTTATACATTGTCTCCTCAATGGCAATGGCAGGCTAACATCAATGAAAAATGGGCTTATTTCAACGGAGGAGAAGGATTTGTACGTCTATACTCCTACCCGGTTCCCGAAGATTATAAGAGTTTATGGGATGTTTCTAATCTGATGCTACAAAAGACTCCGGCTCCCAATTTCACTGCCACCACCAAGCTTACTTTCAAGCCGACAGAAAAATATAAAGGTGAACGTACGGGACTGGTTGTAATGGGAATGGATTATGCCGGATTAGTTGTTGAAAACACAGACAACGGACTCGTCCTGTCACAAGTGGAATGCCTGAAAGCCGATCGAGGGGGTACTGAAAAAGTAAATGCTTCCGTTCCCTTAAAAGACGGCACAATCTATCTTCGCGCTAAATTTTCCGCAAAAGGAGACAAGATTAAAGCCAGTGAAGGCGGTCACGACCTGTTAGTGAAATGTAACCTCAGTTACAGTACGGACGGCAAGAAATTCCAGCCATTAGGAGAAACTTTCCAAGTAAAAGAAGGTAAATGGATAGGAGCCAAGGTAGGTATCTTCTGTACGCGCCCCGCTATTGTAACCAATGACGGAGGATGGACGGACGCTGACTGGTTCAGAATTGAAAAATAAAGAAAATATTCATAATACATTGTACTTTTTGCATTTTTAATCCATGAAAGTCGTATATCGTGTCGGTTAAATTCCTAATTTTGTGCCGCAAAAGGCATCCATGAACAATAATGCAAGAAAATACAATAGATATAATGAAGTAGACGAAAGGATACTAGCTCTCTTTGCAGAAAACAAAGAAAAGGCCTTTCGTCTACTGTATGATACTTATTATCTCCCTTTATGTCTCTACTCTGTACAGTTCACAGGTTCTGCGGAAACATCAGAAGATATCGTACAGAATTTATTTGTGAGTTTTTGGGATAAAAACTCGCATACCACTATTTCCTCCAATCTGCACGCATGGCTATTCAATGCCGTCCGTTTCTCCTCACTGACCAAAGTACAACGGGAACGTTACTTTTCTTTAGACGAAATGGAAGAAGAATCTTATTCTCCTATCGATGATTTTTATGATGAAGAAGAGCTATTGCAAAAAAGGAATCAATTACTGGCCGAATTAAAAAAATTGCCGGAACAAGAGTATAATGTTTTAGTCAAAATTATTCTGGAAGACAAAAAATACAAAGAAGTAGCTGAAGAGCTCCATATTTCCATAAATACAGTAAAAACCCACCTATCACGCGCACTAAAAATGTTGCGTCGTTTCAATATGACAGAAATCCTAATCTTATTTAATTTATAAATTTCTTCAGATTTTTGTCACCCATTTTGTGTAATTGTGATACTTCTGTTAAACAGTACAACAATTATGCAAAAGAATAAAACGGAAATTCTAATTCAAAAATACCTGTCCCATCAACTCAATGAACAGGAATTTGAAGAATTAAAGCAATGGATTGAAAAGGACGCATCGCATAGAGAAATTTTTGTGAAGTTACTTTCACTCCATCATGTAAACAACCAACTTAACTTATTACATCAGTTTGATAAAGAAGGCTCATGGAAGTCACTTCAAAATCGTTGTAACCAATCCGGTAGTATTTATCGCCGTATCGTAGTCTATTCCTCAGCCGCTGCAATAGCAATACTGATAGGGATTACCTCCATTTTATATTTCAATGACCGGAACCTAGCACCTGTTATTGCCCAAAGCGAACAATCACAACAATCACCTCTTTCCCAAAATCCAGAAACTCCTAAAGCCACCTGGGTACAAGCAAACCAGTCTGTAGTTCCACTTTATAACAGCCAACGGGAAATCAATGGAAGTCGTATCAACAATGGAGAGATCACATTCCCACAAGAAAGTAATTATCCTCATAAGCCAGAACCAGATGCTGAATTATTACAGAATAAAATCATAGTACCCAAAGGTTCGGAATACGCAATAGTACTGGCTGACGGCACAAAAGTAAAAATGAATGCGGACTCCCATATCAACTTTCCGGTTCAATTCGGAGATACCCGGGAAGTTACTTTGGAAGGAGAGGCCATGTTTGAGGTTACACACGATGAAGCCCGCCCTTTCATAATAAAAACACACGACCATACTATTTATGTATTAGGAACAACTTTCAATATCTCGGCTTATCCCGATGAAGAATTATCAGTAACCTTGATTGAAGGAAAATTAAAGGTAAATGCTCCATCAGGTGAATATTATCTACTACCAGGCGAACATTACTCTTCTGCACAATCAAAAGTTTACAAAGTAGATCCTGAATTCTATATTTCATGGACTGAGGGCGCTATGGAATTTGACGCAATGCCATTTCCCTTGCTGATAGCCCGTCTGTCCCGATGCTATAATGTAGATATTCAAATAGCATCCAAGGAATTAGAAACCATGAAATTCACCGGAGTTATTTTCCGCAACAAGCCTTTGGACTTTGCACTAGACATCATTCATCGTGTATCCGATGTCAAGTTTGAGAAAAAGGGAGAAACCATATTAGTAAAAAAACAATAATCAAGCCCTGTATAACAGGAATATTCTAAATTATTAAATAAGTTATTTGAGTTTTATGAAAAGAAACGAGCTTTGGAAGAGTTTAGTAGCTAAACCTCCAAAAATGAGGTTTTTAGTAATGCTAATGTGCATATTCTGCACATTCAACGCTGTGTTTGCAAATGTATCAGCTGATAAGACAGTCACTATCAAAAGTGAAAACAAAATTGGAAAGAGGCCCTTAACATGGTCAAAAAGCAAACCGGAATTAATATCATGTACGAAGATGCAACTTTGAACAATGTACCTTTGAAACTAACATTAAACAAAGAACCTTTAGAGCAAGCACTTTCAGTGATTTGTAGCCAGGCAGGTATGCGTTATGAGTTAGTGGAAAACAATTATGTGTTAATATTACCGATTGACAGAAATGCCAAACGCAGAACGATTACCGGAGTTATCAAAGATGATACGGGTGAACCGGTCATTGGAGCTTCTATTGTCATCCAAGGTACAACTTTCGGTACTGTAGCCAATATGGATGGGCAGTTCATGTTGTCTTATCCCGAAAATACTAAAAATGACGAACTAATGATCAGCTTTATCGGTATGCAGACGGTTAAGGAGAAAATTGGTAACAGACATGTCTTCAATGTAAAAATGGAAAGTGAAGTAACTAATCTGGACGAGGTTGTCGTAGTAGGTTATGGTACTTCCTCCATTAAGGACTTGACCGGTTCTGTTGCTTCAGTAGGTTTAAAACAATTGAGCCAATTAAACACTCCTAATGTAACCTCCATGCTTCAAAACTTGGCTGCCGGTGTACAGGTATCCCAAAATACAGGTGTTCCGGGTGAAACTGTCCGTGTACGTGTGCGGGGTGCCACGTCATTGACCGGTTCCAATGAACCCTTGTATGTGATCGACGGAGTTCCTGTAGAAGATCCCAGTATGCTGGATGCAATTTCGCCCAATGATATCCAGTCTATGGACGTACTGAAAGACGCTTCTGCGGCTGCTATCTATGGTTCTCGCGCCGCAAATGGTGTAGTTATCGTTACCACTAAAAAAGGAGTGGAAGGTTCCAAACCTACCGTCAGCTTCAACTACAATGTTACCACTGATGTTCAAATTAAGAACTTCCGTATTTTATATGGTGATGAATGGCGGGAAACAGTACGCCGCTTTGCCAAAGAAACCTTGGTATATGATCCGTCCAACCAATATGCATTGGAAATTCTTGAACCTAATTCCACTGCATTAGGCAGTGCCAACACCAATTGGTTTGATGAAGTGAAACAAACTGCTATCCGCCATAATGCCGACTTGACTGTAAGCGGAGGCAGTAAAGTATCTAAATACCTTATTTCATTATCAGTATTCGATCAGCAAGGTATGGTCAAAGGAGGTGACTTAAGCCGATATAACGCACGTGTGTCTACAGAAATGAACGTGCTGCCTATCCTTCGTTTTGGTATTAATGCCAATATGAGTTATACAGACCAAAATAATGCGAACACATCACTATTTAGTGCGCAAGGATTCCGTCCTGACCTTCCTATATATAATGATAACGGTGAATTTGATATGTCCACAGGTCAAGCCAACCCGGTAGCCAACACCTATAAGAAAAATCATGATAATATTTACCGCATCATGGGAACCGTATACGGAGAAGTTGATATTTGGAAAGGATTCCGGTTCCGTTCCAGTTTATCGGGTAATTTACAATTTACTGAAAACAATTCATTCAGTCCAAGTTTTCTAAGTACTAGAAATGAAGCCAGTGGGTCAGAATATCATTATAAATATTCAAAAACCGTATTCGACAATACATTGAATTATAACTATGAGTTCAACAAGAATCATGTTTTGGATGCCGTAGCCGGTATCTCCTTTGAACGTGGTATAAGCCGTAGTACAAGAATGAATGGCCAGACTTATCCGGATAATGATATTTACACCAATTTAGGAAGTGCCGCAAGCATCTCATCTTGGAGTAACGGATATAATGCAAGTGGTCTGTTCTCTTCATTTGCCCGTATCAATTATAAATTAATGGAGCGCTACCTGTTCACTTTTACAGGACGTTATGATGGTTCATCCATGTTTGGTTCGAACAACCGTTATGGTTTCTTCCCTTCAGGAGCCATTGCATGGCGTATCTCTCAGGAAAAATTCATGAAAAACCTGACATTCATTAATGATTTGAAATTACGTGCCAGCGTAGGTACTACCGGTACCCAAAACTTAACCAGCTTCTCTAATCGTGATTTATACGAAGCAACCAGTTATAATAATCTGTCAGCCATTATACATAAACAAGTGGGTAACCGCGACATCCGTTGGGAAAAATCGACCCAATATGATTTAGGTCTTGATTTCGCATTGTTCGATTACCGACTGACCGGTTCTATCTCCGGCTATATCAAAGATACCAAAGACTTGATCTGGTCATTTGATTTCCCGCCCAGTGCAACCGGTGGCTCTATGCAGATGAACCGTAATATCGGAGCATTGACCAACCGCGGTATTGAAATAAACCTGGTAGGCCGTGTATTATCTACTAAAGACTGGAACTTGGACCTGACCTTGAATATGTCACATAACAAGAATAAAGTCACCAAACTGGTTGAAGAAGGTAGAGCACAATCAGCTATGGATGTAGTAGTTCAAGGCAGCTATGCCGACCAAGTATTGGCTGTAGGCTATCCAATGGGAGCTTTCCATGGTTATGAATATGCCGGGATCATACAAGATCAAGCCAGAATAGATGAATTGAATGCCTATGCTAAATCAAAGGGACAAAGTTATTACGATGGTAACTCATTAAAACCGGGACATTTGGAAATTAAGGATTTAAATGGAGATGGAATCATCAACTACAATGACCGTGTTATTATCGGTAATCCTGATCCGGATCTGTTCGGCGGTCTGACTGCCAATTTATCTTATAAACAATTCAGCCTGTTCGCCAACTTCGGATATCAGATCGGTGGTTTGAAGATTTATAACAAAACATTGCAGAATCTACCCGGACAATTAACCGGTTTGATTGACTATGGATTGAATGACAGATGGTCTGACACCAACAAAAATGCCAAATACCCGGCCTTGTATATAGGTGACGGTGTACCTAGACTAACCGATCATGAATTGTTTAATGCCTCCTTCTTCCGTTTGCAGGAAGTGCGTCTGACTTATAATTTACCTTTAAACAAAGTGATAAAAGGACAACTATTTGTCTCGGCTACCAATTTGTTCACGCTCACCTCTTATCCGGGAACAGACCCTGCTACCGTAAACAGTAACAGCAACTATGGCGGTAACTATGAAACCTCCACTTATCCGGGTTTCCGCTCTTTCTCGGCTGGTTTAAAAATTAACTTATAATCATTTAAATGTATAATCGAATGAAAAAATATATATTCTTAGCTTTACTTACAATGGGCGTTTCCTCGTGCCAGTTGGTAGATGTCTTGGACCAAAAGCCCGAATTCGAAGCAGATTTAGACGGTGCCATCACAACACCCGCTGCTGTAGAGTTAGCCTTAAACGGAATCTATTACTCCTTGCCTGGAAATGGATTCAATGTCATATTTCCTACAGTAAGTGGTTCCTTCAAAGCCGGGACCATGTGGCGTCAAGAAATTGTCAGCGCCGGTAATGCCGTTTACTACTCCGAACGAATGTTGCCTACCCTATCATTCAGTGATGCAACGGAATGGGATGCAGATTACGCTGTAATCAAAAACGCCAACTTCCTGGAAACAGCCTGTAACCGCATGAGTGACGGAGAGTTCTCCGGAAACCGTAGAGCCGAAGTGTTAGGTGAAATAGCCTATTTACGCGCTTTGGCCTACTTCAATATCCTGGTTCGTTACTGCGAATTTTGGGATATGAATAGTGAATACGGAGTTGTCATGCGTAATGAAGCTCCATCCGTATCCAATGCTTTAAAGGCGCGTAGCTCCGTAGCCGATTCTTATCAATATATTCTGGATCAACTGGAAATAGCTATTGAAAAAGCTCCTGATTGGAAAAAGCTTTCACAAGCTTCTAAAGAAGCAGCCAAGGCATTAAAGGCAAGAGTATTGCTGTATGCAGGAAAATACACAGAAGCGGTAGCAGCAGTTAATGATGCAATTGATACAAATTCTCCATTGCCGGAAGCAAACTATGGTGACGTTTTTGATAAGTTTTCAACAACCAAAGAGATTCTATTCGCTCGTGTATTCGACCAAAAAGATGCCACCAACACTTCAACCCGTCAGCAATGTTACGGTAACAGCCCCACGAAAAAACAAGGTTACTGGGGGCCCACCAATGAGTATGTGGAACTGGTGGGGGATGATCCTCGCGCCGATGCCATCTTCTCTAAAGTAGACAGCCTGATGGACAGCCGCAGTTCTGCGGTAGCCTACAACCTGAAATCGGTAAAGAAGCTGCTGAATGATGCCAATGACATGCCTGTCATCTTCAGTCGTGTTTCCGAACTCTACCTGATTAAAGCCGAAGCCTTGTATCGTTCAGGAGCCTCTATATCCGAAGCCTACGCACCGATCCGTAAACTACGCGAAAGAGCAGGAGCCGAAATAATTCTTCCAGCCAATAACGAAGAACTGGAAACCGCCATATTCAACGAATGGATGCTGGAATTGTCTTTCGAGAACTGGCATGAATGGTTTGCCATGATCCGTTTTGCAGGATACACAGAGAAACCCGATTTCACCCGTCTGCTTGCTTTGAACAAGACGTTAAGAGAAGCTTTGGAAAAAGAATATGAAAAATCGGAAGCACAAGGAGACAATTATTACCAACGCATCATAGACCGCCGTATCGATGCCATTCCGTCATCAGAAATCAGTTCTAATCTGGAATGTAAACAAAACCCTGGTTATTAACATATTAAATTCAAAGACATGAAAAAATATATCTTACTCATTTTCGCATGTATCTATGCGATTCACTTAAATGCCCAGAATGCAGGAATCAATTTCCTGCACGGCACTACTTGGGCAGAAGCCGTAGCTAAAGCCAAAGCAGAAAACAAATTGATATTCATTGATTTCTATACCCAATGGTGTGGACCTTGCATGAATATGGCACAAACTGTATTCTCATTGCCTACAGTGGGTTACTACTATAACCAAACTTTCATCAACCTCAAAATTGATGCTGAAGAAGGTGAAGGAATTACATTAGCCAAGAAATACGGTGTACGCAGCTACCCTACTTATGCCTTCGTCGATCCTGCTACCGAAGAAATTGTTCATCGCAGCAGCAGCCGTCAGACTCCCGAACAGTTTATTCAGACAGGAAAAG